>FWWM01004220.1_pt1 | contig 33920 bp, 26 predicted proteins | sample 2228351 | NCBI WGS metagenome assembly FWWM01 (sample SAMEA103939774, study PRJEB20133) | metagenome
GCGCATGTCCGACGCGGGTTCCAACCACTATGGGAGAAGGGCTTTCGGACATTCTCCATCGTTGCGTGCGTGGATGTCAATGAAACGGCTGCATCCCGAATGGCGGATGCAATTGCTGAGTGGCAGGGGAAGCGCCCCACCGTTTACACGCACCTTGACGACTTCCTCGTTAACGAAACGGCTGTGGCAGCGGTGGACATTAGCCTCCCGCATCACGAACATCACACTGTCGCAGTAGCGTGTTTGGAGGCGGGCAAGCATGTGCTGATTGAGAAACCCCTCGCCATTACCTTACGGGCAGGGCGGAAAATCATTGAAGCGGCGCATCGGAAAGGGTTAGTGCTTTCGGTGGCGGAAAACTATCGCCGCGCCCCGCACCATCGCGCCATCCATTGGGCAATTCGGCAAGGGCGCATCGGCGAACCGAGGCAGGTTTACTGGGTGGATGTGTTTGAGCGGCGGTGGTATTGGGGTTGGCGAGACCACTTTGAGTTCGCGGGGGGCGGTTGGACTTTAGATGGCGGCGTCCATTTTGCTGACTTGATGCGCTACCATGTAGGCGAAGTGGAAACCGTCTCCGCTCAAATGGCGACCTTCCAACCCCTCCGCTTCCGACGCCACGAAGCCGAACCTGTGACAGCAACTATTGAAGACACCACTCACGCCCTGCTGCGGTTTGAAAATGGCGCGTTGGGTGTCTGGGTGGAAAGTATCTCTGCCCCTATTCGCCAGGTGGAAACGCGGGTCATTTACGGCACAGAAGGCGCGATGGATCTGGCGGCAGGTTTGTTCGTTGCAGGACGAGAGGAACCCATCCCATTGTCACAATTGCAAGACGAGTTTTTGTCACAGTTGCCCGCCGACGAACGGGAGCGCTTATTCCCGCTGGGCTTGATGGACGATATCGCCCAAGAGGTGTGGGAGTTCCTCACCGCTTGTCAAATGGGCAATGCACGGGTGGAAGTAGACGGCGAAGAAGGTTACCGTTCGCAAGCCGTGTGCATGGCTGTTTACGAGTCGGCTGTTTTGCAGCAACCTGTAAGTGTCGCTGCTGTGAGGGCGTTGGAGGTGGAAAATTACCAACGCGCCCTCAATGAGCGTTGGCAAATTTTGTGAGAGGAGGTGTTAACAATGGCAGAGGAGCGCCGAGAGGAGTTCCCTGCTCAACCTGAGGTCACCCCGACCGCTGCACCACAAGAGGAAGCACCGCCAAGGCGGGGTGGGGGATTCTGGTGGTTTATCGTGGGCTTAATCGTTGGCGTTCTTATCACGCTCGCCATCACTAACTACTCGTGGAGAATGCCCTTGATGGCAGCCCAAAGCGAAGTGGAAGCCCTCACCGCTCAACTCTCTGCCGCTCAAGACCGCTACAATAAGATGCGCGAAAGTCTCCGAAACGCTCAAGAAGCCCTCAATGCCCTGAACGAAGCCTTAAGAGAACTGGCGCCTGCGGAGACAGGGCAAGCGCCCCGCACTCAACCGACAACGCCGGCGGAAGGCGGACAAACCCAACAGCAGCAGTAAGTGGGGTTTGAACGGCGAAGTTTGGATGCCGAGCGCTTACCGCTTTTATGAGTGAGGCGGGGAAGGGCTGGTTTTTTCACTCTTGCCAGAACAAGCGTTTTCAGCGTCACGGGAATCTTCAACCGATTTGTTCCCGCCAAGCGGTATCGGAGGCGTCCCATATGGTCTGGCGATGGGTCATCGGAGTGGTAAGTGTGTTGGCAGTGCTGTCAACTTTGGCAGTGATAGCCTCAGCGACTGCATTGTGGCAGTGGGCGCAACCGCCAGAGTTGCCCCCCGACTTGCTCGCTGAACTACAAATGCCACAGAACCTTCCACAAGGACGCTACACCCTCGTGCAAGTTTGGGAAGCGGAGAGAGATTTCGCCCACAAAATTGGACGGCAAGTGTCCGATGAGCAAGCCAGCAACGGGACAGCGTGGGAAGTCTGCATCGGAACCGATAAACCACGAGAGCATGCTTTGTTCGGTCCTTACGCCGATTTGCCACAGGGGTTCTATGTCGCTTTCTTCCGCGTGAAACTGCTGGAACCGCCCGTTCACGAGTTGATTGCAGAGATAGATGCTTGCACAAATTACGGTCGCACCCTTTTGCGCAGCGAAGAAATTGCCGACATAGACCTGCCAGAGGGAAAGTATGCGCAACTGCCTCTACCTTTCCGCCACGAAGGGGGCAAATTGGAGTGCCGCTTGTTCTGGCGCGGGTTCGTGTCCCTGCGCATTGATAAGGTCACCCTTTACAGGGTGGAAGGTGCTGACCCTGCCGCTTTTGTCAAGCGAGCCTCTCGCCCTGTCCCTTCGGGCGAGCCAAAAGGGTTGCGTTACTACACTGAACCCCGTCCCTTCCCTGACCTTTTCCCTCGCTCCCGTCTCCCGTCGCCTCGCTTGGTAGTCATGGACTTGCGCCCCTTGGCGCCTGACTGGCAGTTGCTGTTTCTAACGCTGCAAGGGTTGGTCAATCGCGCTCAACCGCGCATTTATGTCCTATTCAACGCCACCGATGAGTTTTGGTTGGACTGGCTGCAAAAGCGCGGGTGGGTCAAATCCGTCGAGCGATTGGGTGACCCCAAAGAAGCGCTCAAAAGGTTTGGCAACACTGTCAAAGGCTTGATCGTTTACGACCCGCTACTCCCTGCCACAAAAAATGTGGCAACGATGATTGCCAGCGTGGAGGACGCACTCCCTGTTTCGCCACGCGTGCTTAAAGAATTGAGCGCTATGGGGGCGGATTTCGCTTTTCCCATCCTTGCCGACTTGCGCGGCAAATGGAAGAGCAATGCAGAGGCTTACAGGTGGGCGTTTGACAACTTGTGGGGGCGCCTTAACCACCATGTGGTCGCCTGCTCTTACCCCGACCATATCGGCTTGCGCGACTACCTTGTCCAACATCGCATTTTCACCTTCTGGGTCACGGGACCCGTTGACGGCGCGCGGCGGGGCGGTGACCCTATTGCAGAAGTGCGGCTGATGGAGCAACTGCTTGCGCGCATGCCCGTCAACATCCCCGTCATGAGTTACCCATGGGCAGGCGAGGATGTGGGCATGGGAGAGGGACCGGGTGTGACCCTCTTTGCGGAGTTCGGAAAGTTCCTCGTCGGTTCCATTGATTGCACCAACTTAAGCGTGCATTCGGGGGTTCCTGTTGAGCGGTTGCGGCAAAAACCTGCCCCTCCGCCACCGCCTCTTGCCCTTGACAAAGTTTACTTTGCCTTCGTCATCTCCGACGGGGATAACTTGCCCGTGCTGACGAACTTCAATTTCCCACAACTGTGGCGCAGCCCTGTGCGAGGCAAAGTGCCTTTTGGTTGGACTATTTCGCCATCCGCCATCATGCTCATTCCCGCTATCGTGGACTACTACTACGAAACTGCCACGCCTAACGATTGCTTCCTCGGCGCTGTTTCAGGTGTGGGTTATACTTATCCCGACCATTACGCCCAACGCTTCCGCGAGCCAGACCGCCAGCGCATCTTTGACGAGTTTCTTGCCTTGACCGACACTTACATGGCGCGCATGGACTTGCGGGAACTGTGGGTGATGGGCGTTTCGCAACCGGCGCTCCTTCAGCGGTATGTGGAGAAAATTCCGTGCCTTACAGCGCTGTTTCCCGACTATGGTCGCCGCCTTCAAGACCCTTCAGAGGTCACATACCCCACCGTCCGTAGCGTGCCCGTCTTCCATGCGATAACGGGTTGGCGGGAGGCAGATAGCCGCGAAGAACGCATTGCCCGCATGGTGGCGGAGATCCGCGCCATGACGCCCCCGCAGCGCCCTGCGTTCCTTCATGTCTTCGTGTGGAACTGGGGCTTTGACTTAGAGATGCTTGCCGAGGTGGCGCAACGATTGGGCGACCCTTATGTCCCCGTTCGCCCCGACCATTTGGCGCAATTGTATCGCCAGTGGTTAGCACAAAAGCGACTGTTGGTGCGAGCGCCTTTGTCCCTCTTCGCTGTTGAAGGGTGCCCGCTCCAGTTCACCGTCACTATTCACAATGGCGCTGCCAAACCCATGTTAGGCAAACTTGCTGTGACGGCGGGATTGCGCAAAGCGAAGGTGCAACCAACTCAGTGGCAACTGAAGCCAGGCAGCGATGTCGCTCTCAGTGTCTCGGGCTTGGTGGAGGGAGAACGAATTCGCTTGACCACGCTAAGCGACGGTTTCAGGGAGAGCCACGAGGTTGCTGTTAACCTCATACCGTTGCGGGAACTGATTGCGCCATCGCCTCCCGCCAAGCCGCTGCAATTCGTCACGCGTTATGAGGCAGAGCAGTTAGCCCACCGTTCGGGATTGGAAGCCGAGGATGCGGATGCTCTTAATGGCAAGGTGTGGGTAGCGCACCAACCAGAAGCGCAAGCAGGGTTCATCGTTTACGGTCCCTACGCTCCCCTGCCGGCAGGGCGCTATCTCGCTCTCTTTCGGCTCAAGCGGTTGCATGAGGGCACCGGCTTAGTTGCCACCCTTGATACTTGCGTTGGTGGCGGTGAACCTGTCACCGCTTCACTAAGGTTGTCCGACGAGCATTTGCCCGTTGGGCAGTTCCGTTGGGTTGCCCTCCCTTTCACGCATCCTGGAGGAACAGTGGAAACGCGAATCTTTTGGCATGGGCTTGTTCCCATCGCTGTGGACGCTATCGTGTTGCTGCGGGTTCAAGAGTAACGCCCCTCTTGTAAGGCAAAAAACAGGCTTGTTTGTCGTGCCCTACAGCGCACCTACACAGAGCATTGCGTTCTCCTACAGGTTATCTGGTAGGAGCGGCATAAGCCGTAACTCAGTAGCATCGCTTAGCAGAAAGGAGCGCGATAGATGCGTTCTGTGCAATTTCGCAAGAGTGTCTGGCGTTACCTTCTTGTCAAAGCGTTGGGAGCGCGATTGCCGTGGCTGTTTACCAGTCCGTTAGGGTTGGTGACACTACGGGAAGTGCCTTCGTTGCCCCTACCGTCACCCTACTGGGTGCGGGTTCGTCCGAGATTGTGCGGGATTTGCGGCAGCGACTTAGCCGTCATCACCGCTAAAAGTTCCCTTTTCCTTTCGCCCCTCACCTCTGTGCCTTTCACTTTCGGGCACGAGATTGTCGGCGAAGTGGTTGAGGTTGGTTCCGCTGTGACGAAAGTGCGAGTGGGTGAGCGGGTCGTGGTAGAACCAGCCCTCGGTTGCTTCGTGCGGGAACTGTCGTCCCCTTGTCCCTCTTGTGTGGAAGGCAACTACGCGTGTTGCGAACGGTTGACAGAAGGCGTCATTAGTGCGGGCGTCCAAACGGGCTATTGCCGCGACACAGGAGGCGGTTTGAGCGATGAACTGGTCGCCCACGAGTGGCAACTCTTCCCCGTTCCCGAAAGCCTGAGCGATGAGGAAGCCGTGTTGGTAGAACCGTTCAGTTGCGCGCTCCACGCCGTTTTGAAAGCGCGACGGCACCATCCCGCACCCCACAGCGTGTTGGTTTTGGGCTGTGGGGCAATGGGGTTGCTAACCATTGCGGCATGGCGAGCAGTAGAGCAAGCCTTGGATGAATCGCCCGTCCCCATCATCGCCGTCGGCAAATATCCCCACCAACGGGAGCGAGCGCAGCGATTGGGTGCTTCCGAAGTGCTTCCTGCTGATCAACGCCTTTACGAACGCTTAAAGGAACTGTCAAGGGCTCAACTGTTTCGTCCTGAATTGGGCAAACCAACCGTGTTGGGCGGGTTTGATGTGGTGTTTGAGTGCGTCGGGAGCCAAAGCACTCTCAACGACGCTGTCCGCTGGGCGCGGGCAAACGGGTTAGTCGTTTTGGTCGGGATGCCAGCAGAGCCAAAAGTGACTTGGACGAGTGTTTGGTTCAAGGAACTGCGCATCATCGGCGCTTACGCCTACGGCGTGGAGGAGTGGCAGGGGCGCAAAATCCGCACCTTTGAGTTAGCCTTACAGTTGCTTGCGGGAAAGCAAGCGAACTTGCAAGGGTTGGTGACCCATCGCTTCCCCCTCGCTCAGTGGCAAGTAGCAGTGCAAACAGCGTTGCGCGCGGGACGAAGAGGTGCTGTCAAAGTAACCGTTGCCCCTTAGCCAATCGCTTTCTGAACTTGCCGACGCTTTTGCAAGGTTGAGCGCCGTCAAATCAAACGACTGCGGCAACGGTCATGTTTTTCTCGCGCACGGTGCCGACGATGCGGAGGTGGACAAACAGGATGGTCGCGCCGCTCCAATCGTTAGAGAGTGTTCGCCCAAACCTTTACAGCATCGCTGCTCGCCTGACCGCTGATCGGGAACTGCGGGAAGACTTAGTCAGCGAAATGACACTGTTTTTGCTGGAGCGGTGGCAGGAGTTGCAGGACAAGCCCGATGCTTACATTTTCCGCGCTTGCTACCGCCACGCCATTGATGTTTTGCGGCGGGGCAAGAGCGTGGACAGCAAGCAGCGCAGCGGCATCGTGGTGGAGAGTTTGTGCGAATTGTGCGAGCGCTTGGGCGTGGATGAGTGCATGCTCTCGTGCGCCGTGCAAGGGAACAACGACCCCGAAGCCGTTTTCACCGCCCGCTGCTTGATGCAAGAGTTGCTCGCTCGTTTAACGCCTACCCAGCGGGAGGTTTTGTTCCTCCTGTTGGAGGGCTACCGTCCTGCCGAAATCGCGCGCCGTCGGGGCGTTGCAAAAGCGACGGTCAGTAAAAGTTTGCGCGCCATTCAACGAACCCTTAACGCCCTTCGGCAGAACCGCTGACTTACTACCTCTTGGGGCTCTCCATCTTCACGATGCCCTTCTCCCACAGGACGGTCTTGCCCAGTGCGGTGCCCAGTTCCCGCAGGGGCAGGAAGGTGCGGTTGCGCAAGAGGAAGGGAGCGATGGACAAGGGCACCCGTTCGCTGTTGACCTCCAAAGCCTTCTCCCCAATGGTCGCTGTTAAGCGGAGAGAGCCTAAAGTGGCAGAGGCTTGCTTGCGCTCGTGATCCCACCCGACGACACCGCCGCTCGCTTCCACAATGGCACGGAAGGAACCGACCGCTGTGTTCTGGCGGACGAAGGCAGGCACCTCGCACTCTGCCGTTTTGCCGTCCACCAAAACTGTCACGGGACGAGCAGGGATGAGGAGGCGCTGCCCGATGCGCAACGGCGCGTTCTCCGGCAACCCATTAGCAGCCGCCAGTTCCTTGACGCTGATGCCAAACCGCTCAGCAAGGCTGAACAAAGTGTCACCAGCAATCACCGTGTAGCGGAAACTATGCCCTCGCTGAACTGTCGTGGGTTGCGGGGAACGACGGACAATTGGCTGCGGCGCTGGCAGTCGCGGCACTGAAGCAGGCACTGCAACGGTGGGGACTTCAGAAATCTCTGGCGCTCGTTGAAGGGTGCGCGGAGAAATGACCCACGCCACGAAGAGATGCTCTCGCCCCACAGAGGGGATTGTCATCCATGCTGATGCGGCGGCTTGCGGCGCTGCCAGATGGGACGGTGAGGGGCGTGGCTGTTTGGTCACGCGCATGGGGGCGCTTTCCACATAAGCAATGGCGGGAACGGTCCGCTTGCCCGCTGTTACCGCTCCCACAGGTTGGGGCGCAGCAACGGCTTGGTGGCGAGGCGAAAGGGTGCTAAGGGCTTTCGGCGCTTCCCCCTCCACCGCAGGCAGCGCAAGAGTCAGTCGCTGTTGAGGCACTATCGCTGCTGTCGCCAATTGAGCAATGAGTTGAGGAGATGGCAGCAGCGACAATTCCGTAGCCGTCTTAGGCGCTCCTTCAGCGTGGGGAGGAACAGGGCGGAACAGCGACGGAGTTGCAATTTGCGGTGCTTGTTCCACTTTGGTCACATCCGATGGGGTTGGAACAGGGGTAGGCGTCACCGCAATCCCTTCAGGTGTTGCAGGGGTTACCGAAATGACAGGGGTTTTACCTTCCGTCACCGTTGAGGGCAAAGCACCACCGCGCACCGTTTGCCCTGTTGGAGCCTGCGAAATCACTGGCTGCGCCACGCGGTTCTGGACGATGACCAGAACCTCACTGGAAACGCCTTCGTTGCGCTCTTGGTCTTGCACGCGGGCTTGCAGCAGGTAAATGCCATCTGGGAACAAGTCCTCATTGGTCTCGGGATGCTTAGCGGTGGTGTCCCAGACAACAGTCACTTCCAGCAAGCGCCCGTAGTTGCCCATCGCCATGTAAATGGTTTGGGTTTTTGCGGTTTCCCGTTGGGTAGCGCTGACGGTCAGTGACCGTAGCCCCCTGTCGTCGGTCGCTCGCACCAAGATAGGCACTTTTCCTCGCACCACTTCTCCGCTGCGGGGCTGCAAGATTTCGGCTGTGGGTTTGGAAAGGTCGCGCCCTTTGTAAAGGGTCAGGGTGCCACTTCCTTCCCGCCCTTTGGCGTCCACCACCTTGATGGTGATAAGGTGCACCCCGTCGGGGAACTGCTTCACCCCGCGCCACAGGATGGTCAACTCCACCTGCGGTTGGGGTGGGTCAATGGGGATGGGTTCGCTGCCAGGAAGCCCGTTCACGAAAGGTTGGTAGCGCATCAGGTTAGTGTTATCAGGGCTAATAAGGCGGAAGCGGATGGTCACCGTGTCCACATCGCTGGGGATGGTCATCCCTTCGGAGGGTTCCAAGAAGGTCACCAATGGTGCGCCGCTTTTCTCCCCTTGGGCACTTCCCCATGCCGCACAGGCAACTACCAACGCGCCAATCAACCACCAACGCAGCCCCCACGACGGAGCCGCCCAGCGTTCAACCCGCCGCATGGTTACTCGCCTCCTCATCTGTCAGCACAAATTGGCAATGTCAAAAGTCACGAAGGTTATGCCACACTTTGCCCCACCTGTAAAGGGCAAAACCGTGATTACGGGCGCGAAAAAGTTTTACCCCGATATGGTTACCCCTTCGGTTCACTCGCCCTCAAACCCTTTCAACGGGGAAGGACACCTTTTGCCATCCGACCGATAAGGGCAGCCAGATAGCCTGCACCGAAGCCATTGTCAATGTTAACCACAGCGATGCCGGGCGCACAAGCGTTGAGCATTGTCAGCAAAGCGGAGAGCCCGTGAAAACTGGCGCCGTAGCCAACGCTGGTGGGGACAGCGATAACGGGTTGCCACACCAGCCCTGCTACTACACTGGGGAGCGCTCCCTCCATGCCCGCAACGACGACCAACACATCGGCTCGCTCCAACTGCGGCAAGTGTTCCAACAGCCGATGGATGCCCGCCACGCCCACATCCGCGATGCGAGCGACTTGACAGCCTGCGTATTCAGCGGTGAGGGCTGCTTCTTCAGCAACGGGCAAATCGGCAGTCCCTGCGCAAACGACGGCGACAGTCGGTTGCCTTTCAGGCGGCGGTTTCGCTGGCTCTTCCCCTTCCACAGCGATAAGTTTGGCGAGGGCGTGGTAACGCGCCTGCGGCACCAACTGTTGCACAGCGTTGTAGTGCTCCTCGTTTGCCTTTGTCGCCAGCACCGTGACCCCCTTCTCCACCATCGCCTTGACAATTTGGGCAACTTGTTCGGGCGTTTTGTGGAGGCAATAAACGGCTTCGGGAAATCCGCGCCGCAGGGTGCGGTGATGGTCTATCTTGGCAAAACCCAGTTCCTGAAAGGGCAAGTGCCGCAGCGCGTGAACCGCCTCATCCACCGTCAGCGTCCCTTCACGCACCTGCTCCAGAATTTGCTGCAACCGTTGAAGGAGCACCGTTCATCACCCGTGCAAGTTTGCCACAGCAATGCCCTTGCGTCTAAAGGTTTGACACGCAAAACTTGTGAGCGCTGACGAAACCTCGTTGTCAACGGAGTCGGAGGGATGTCCATGCAGCGCAAAGGATTTTGGTTGTTGAGCGTGGCACTCATGCTTATCAGTTGGGCTATTGCCCAGCAGGAAATCGCCATCAAGATGCGCTACACCCCAGGGCAGACGCTGGTTTACAAAGTTGCTTTGGAGGGAACGGTCAATGTGGTCAGCGAAATCGGCGTTGCCACCGATTTGAAGTTCAAGGGCGAATTGACGCAAGAGCAAGTGGTGAAAGAAGTTGCGGAAGACGGAAAAGCCGTTGTGCAAGTGACCGTCACAGGTAAGATGGAGTTGCAGAACCCGATGGAAGGTGGGCAGCCCAGCCCTCAACAAGTGCCCACCACAAAGGTGCTGCTGACCATCCTGCCTAACGGGCAGGTGATGGATGTCAAGCGAATTCGGGAGGAAGGGGAAAAGCAACCGCCGGAAGCACCAGAGATGATGCAGGATCCCTTCCAAGCCCTCACGGTCGGGATGGGCGCGATGAGCCTCCTTCCCCCTCCGTTGCCGCCAAAGCCACTGAAAGTGGGCGAAACTTGGGACTTAACGGGCACTGTGCCCGTGCCCTTGCCGAGCGGGCAAACCGTGCCAACGAAGGTTATTGGGCAAGGGAAATTCGTGGCTGTTGAGCGCAAGGACGAGAAAGAACTCGCTGTCACTGAAGTGCAATTGGAAGTTCCTGAACTGGGCGAACTGGTGAGCCAAATGCTCCCGTTGAAAGAGATGGGCGTTGATGTGCAGGCGAAGGGCGGCACGAAAACGAGCACCAAAAATTGGTATGACCTTGCCCAAGGGCTGCTCACCCGCAGCGAAGTTTCTTCCGAAACGAAAATGGTGCTCACCATCGCTATGCCCGCCAATGTGGGGGGCGGCGTGATGACTTTGCAGTCGCGCACGCAAGTGCAAGCCAAAGTGGAGTTAGTGGAAGTCAAGAAGCCATGACCTTGACAGAACGAGGAGGCGCTCTGCTGTGTTCAGCCTTCGTTCAAGCGCTTTCGGCTTCGCCGGGCGAGTTACTGTCGCCACCTTTTTGCTGCTCGGTTGGCTCGCGGCGCAACCACCGCCGCAACAGCCCCTTAAGCCTTCTTACCGTCCTGCCATCGGGCAAACTTTTACCTACCGCTTGTTGGTTAACGGAGATGTGCAGGCAGAGGTGGGGGGCGTAACGGGAGTCGCTCACTTTGCCGCGACGGTGGATGTGGAGCAGCGGTGGCGACAAGAGGGCAGCCGCTTGCGGTGCGATGTCACTGTCAAGGGCGGAACTTTGCGCGTCTTCTCTTCGGTGGGTGAGCAACAGCAAAAATTAGGTTGGGTGCCCTTGACTTTCATCACCACGCCAGAAGGTGAGATCGTGGATGTGATAGGCGGCGGTGCCCGTTCGCTGGAGGAACTGGTCGCTAACTTTGACTTGATGGCGACGGCTTTGGCATGCCTTATCGTCCCCTTCCCCAAAGAGGGCATGCAAGTTGGTGATGCATGGCAGGCTGCTCACCAGTTAGGTGCGACCATCACTTTGGCGACCATCCAGTGCGTGGAGCAACCGACCAACCTGCCCGCTCGCTTGCAACCCTTCAAGTTGCGGCTGCGGTATCTGCTCCCCATTGACGCGTTGATAGATCCGCTACTGCGAGCGCAGTGGCAGTTCACTGCCCGCTACAGCGCTGAAAGCGAAGTAGTGTTCAGCCTTGCGGAAGCCCGCACCCTTTCCGCAACAGGCACCATCAAGTTAGAAGTGAGCGGGCAAGTCCCCATCCCTTCACCTCAGTCTTCGCCGTCAGCCCCGTCGCCCCCCGAGCAGAAATCGCAAGGGACGCCAGAAGGGCAGCAAAGCGGGGAAACACAACAACCGCAGGAACAACCGCCCGAACAGCCACAAGAGCAAGCACAGAATCAAACGACGCCTTCCCCTCTCGTTGCGCCCACTTTCAAACTTCTGGTCAACGCTCGCTTTGATTTGGTGCCCTCGCGGTAGCGTTCAAACAGCAGCGCCTTGTTGCAATAGCGTGTGAGCGGTGCGGTGTCCCAATTGACGGGCGACCTCAATGCGTTCGTCCAGCGAAGCGGGCAAGTCTGTTTGGGCGAAAGTGCGCCAAACCTGTGAGCCGTCAGGATGCGCTGCTACCACCCACAGCGAAAGGGTCTCGCCATCCACTTTCGCCAAAGCGCCAACAGCGGCGTGACAGCCAGCACCTAACGCTCGCGTCGCGGCTCGTTCTGCTTCTACCTCCACCCGCACCGTTGGGTCATCCAATAACCGCAACAGCGATAGCACTTCTTCGTCGTTGGTGCGCGCTTCAACGGCTAATGCTCCTTGCCCTGCTGCCGGACAGCACAAGTCAACGGGAAGGTAGCAAGCAATGTGTTCGGCTAAGTTCAGCCGCAGCAATCCCGCCGCAGCGACCACGATGGCGTCGTATTGCCCCTCTTGGAGTTTGCGCAAACGCGTGTCTACATTGCCCCGCAGTTCCGCCATTTGCCAATGGGGGAAAGCGTGTTTGAGTTGGGCTTGCCGGCGCAAGGAAGAAGTGCCCACTTTGGGTTGAGGGGGGAGCGCCGCTACAACAGTTTGCCAATCCACCGTCCCGTTTCGCTCCCAATTCCGCACCACTAACACATCGCGGGGCTCCACCCGGTTGCAAAGGGCAGCGATGGTCAGCCCCTCAGGCACCTCGCTGGGCATGTCCTTCAGGCTGTGCACCGCAAAGTCAATCTCGCCAGAAAGCAGCGCCGCTTCTATCTCCTTGACAAAGAAGCCCTTTCCCGCCACTTCCCGCAAAGGGCGATCAGCAACGACATCCCCTCGCGTGCGGATAACGACTGTTTCCAACTTCACTGACGGTGCGAGGTGCTGCAATGCGTTAATGACCCACTCTGTTTGAGCCAGTGCCAATTTGCTGCCGCGCGTGCCGACCCGAAGGGTGCGCATTGTCAAACCACCCCTTTTTCTCGGTTTGCGGATGGGGCTTAGCGCAACCGCTGTTGGTAGAGCCAAACGACTTCTCGCAAAAGTTTTTCGGCAGGGAGGTTTTCGGGGGGCGCGCCGTCCCAGAGCACGATAGCGACCTTGTGTGCCAACTCCGCCGCCAAAGATTGCCGCTGCTCTTCCGAGAGTTGAGGGGCGCGCAAAAGGAAATAGCGCAGCGCCAAAACTTGTTCGGCACTGAGCCGACTCAAGTTGGCAACAGCCAACGGTGTGAGAACTTGCACTTCTTCTGGCAGCAACTCCTCTTCAGGGGCAGGTGTCGGTGGTGCACTGAGCCCTTCGGCAACGACCATCGTTCCCGCTGCGTAATCGCCCAACCGCTGAAAGTGGGCGCTGAGGAGCATCACTGTAAACCCCACCCCACAAGTGCATGGTAGGTAATCCACCAACCGCAAAGCATTGCGGATGAAAGCCGCTGCCAAATCGGGCACTGTCCCATCCGTCCGAATGACCCGCAACCGAAACAACCGCTTGCCCAAAGTTTGTCCGCCCCACAGTCCTTCTAACAGCGTGTGATATGCCAAGATGAGCAAGGGGAAGGCAAAGGCGTAAAGGAGGAAGAAACGCTCCGCTGCCCCTAACTCCACTCCGAACAGCACCCTCACGGGACCTGTGCCCGACAATGTGGTGAGGAGTGCCGCCACAGGGATGGCGAGCAGCGCCACGGCAGCAGTGTCCACCGCAAGGGCAGCGCCCCGTGCTAACGGGTTCGCCAGTTCCAATTCCAACGGGACATTCTCGGGCGTAATGATGCGCCAAGTGCGTGGCATCGCTTTCCACCTGCTGTGCTGTCGCAAAATTCACAGGTCACAGTGAATTTGGGCTAACGCAATGATGCAACGCAAGCGGTGACGGTGCAAGAGGCGAAAAGGGACGCAAAGCCTTCAACGCAATGCTTCAGAACCCGCCGTCCTGTGTTAACCTTTGAGGCGAGTGCAGAACTTTGTCGGGTGCCTTTGGCTTCACCGTCGCCCTAAAAACTTTCGCGCTGCGGAGGTGCATGGAAATGGAGAAGACGGTGGTGACAACGCCGAACGCCCCAACGCCGAAAGCCCCATATTCGCAAGCCATCATTGCTAACGGGTTCGTGTTCGTCTCCGGGCAAGTCGCCATTGACCCGAAAACGGGCGACCCCTTTCACGGCTCTTTTGAAGACGAGTTGCGCTTAGCCTTGAGCAACCTGAAAGCCATCGTGGAAGCAGCAGGCAGTTCGTTGGACAAAGTTGTCAAGGTCACGGTGTTCCTTGCGGACATGAGCAACTTCCCGAAACTGAACGAGATTTACCGCGAGTTCTTCCCTGAACCGTTCCCCGCTCGCACCACCATCCAAGCCCAGCCACCAGGCGGCTTTCAAGTGGAAGTGGAGTGCATTGCCAAGTTATGATGGTGATTGGGTTTCCAAGAGGCGGGTGAATTGAGATGGAGCCCGTCGTGAGATTGTTGCAAGAATTGGTGGCTATCCCCAGCGTGAACCCGGGCTTCCCTGATGGGACGGGCGAGCAGGCAATTTCCGATTTCATTGCCACTTACGCCCAGCAAGCGGGATTGGAGGTTTACCGACAACCCGTTAAGGACGGGCGAGAAAATGTAATCGTGGGGTTAGAGGGGCGGGGCACGGAGACCGTTTTGTGGGAAACTCACATGGACACGGTCACGGCGGAGGGAATGACCATCCCGCCCTTTGCCCCACAAATCGTGGAGGGGCGGCTGTTCGGACGCGGGGCATGCGATGCGAAAGCCAGTTTAGCAGCGATGCTGCAAGCGCTAATTTCCGTGAGTCAAAAAGGCGTCCCGCCCCGAACCATTTGGTTCGTAGCGGCTGCCGATGAGGAGAACGGATTTTCGGGGGCGAAAGCACTCATTAACAGTGGCTTCCGCGCCGACTACGCTATCGTGGGAGAGCCAACGGAACTGGACATTGTCATTGCCCACAAAGGCACTGTGCGGGGACGCATTGCCACCTTCGGCGTCAGTGCCCATAGTTCCCAACCCGAAAAAGGTGTCAACGCTGTTTTGAACATGGCGCGAGTGTTGGCGGCGCTGGAGCGCTACGATGCAGAACTGCGGGTGCGGCACCATCCGTTGGTGGGCAATCCAACCTTGACCGTCACCTCCATTCAGGGTGGGCGCGGGCTCAACCTTATCCCCGATTTCTGTCAAATATCAGTTGACCGACGCACCCTCCCCGATGAAGACCCAATGGTGGCGTGGGACGAACTGAAGCGTTTCCTAACAAGTCAACCTGAGTTGCTGGAAATGAAAGTGGAAATTAGCGAGCCAGATTTGGTCAACTGGGGCATGGAACTTCCCACCGACAGCCTTCCCGTTCAACGACTCCTTGCCGCTTGCCACCAAAACGGGTTGCAGCCCAGCGTGGTGGGTGTCCGCTACACCTCGGATGCCAGCGTGCTTACGCGGAGCGGAATCCCTGCCGTCCTTTTCGGTCCTGGCAGCATTGACCAAGCCCATACTGCTAATGAGTGGGTGGCTCTGGAGCAAGTGCTTTCCGCCCAAAGGATTTTTGAAACGCTGGCAACTCTTCCCCCGTAAAAGGACGCAGCATGCCCTTTGAGAACGCTTAGGAGGCACGGGTAACCGATGGCGTTTTGGAAACGCCCAAGGCTCCGGCGGAGGAAACGGAACCGTTGGTTCGCTCAATTGAAGGAGTGGCTAAAGAAACGGTGGCAATACGCGCGAGCGAAGTGGCTCTTTCACAGGGGCGTAATTGCGCTCCATCGGGGCAGATATCAGCACGCTGCTAATTTGCTGGAGCAGGCGAGACAGGTTTTGGACAACGACCCTTTTGTCCACGCCCATTTAGGTTGGGCACATCGGTTTCTGGGGCACCCCGTCTCAGCGAGGCGCCACTTGGTTCGCGCTGTTGAGTTGGCACCTGACAACCCGTCCCTTTTAACCCTTGCGGGGCGGCTTTTGGCACTGCGGGGCAAGTGGGAGGAAGCCGAAGAGTTTCTCCGTCACGCTGTCTCCCTCGCTCCGCACAACATCGTCGCTCAAAGTTGGTTAGCGTTTACTTTGCTTCAGCGCGACCAACCGCAAGAAGCGCTGCACATTTTGAAACAGACGCCAGTTGCCGACGACCCCTACCTGCAAGCCCGTCTCATCCTCTCCTTGGAGCGGTTAGTTCGGCAACGAGGAGAGCGGCAAGGTGCTCCGCTTCCGTTTCCGCAATGGAAGTGCCCACCCTTCTTGGCGCCTCTGGTGGGATGGTTCTTCCGCTGGCGCGGGGAACGATTACTGGAGGATGGTCGGTGGGACGACGCCATCCGATGGCTGAGCGCAGCGACTTCTTTGCACCCGTCTGATACTTGGGCAAAGTTACTGTTAGCGGTCGCCCTGATAGAAGGCGGTTACCTCTCCCTTGCGGAAACCGTTTTAATGGAAGTGCCCGAAGATGTTCCCGAACGAGCGTGGGCTTACGGCGCCCTCTTGGTGCGGCAGCAGCGGGTTGGCGAAGCCATCTTGCACTTGGCAAAGTCCGAAACCCAACACCCTTTTGTGCGCTACTACCTCGCCCTCGCTGTGGATTGGACAGGCGAAGGGGAACGAGCATGTGCCATTTACCTTGAGCCCCTCTACCGTGAGGACCCCTCTTCTCTTCGGCAGCGCTTGCGCGAACTCATCCAATGGCTTCAGGAAGAGGGGCAAGATGATTCGTAAGCCACTTCACCTGCTAAAGCAGGCGCTGTTGCGAAAGGGTGCGTCTCCTGACGCACCGTAAAAATCGGTGCTTCAAGCGAACTTGCACCTAACCCGTGAAGGAGGTGAGAGGGTCGCAGCGGTTTCGCTGCGGCTTGGAGAATGCCCATCCGTGCCGTGTTCTTTGACGCTGGCGGAACCTTGACAAAAGTGTTACCTGAACGCGAGAGACGATTGCAGCAAGCCTGTCACTACTTCAACCTTTCTCCCATTCCCGACGAGGCGATGGCTCGCCACGGCTTGCGGGTGATTGAGCGGTTCTTCATCGGGGCTGTGCAGGAGGGACGGATGATAGACCGAGAAGCAGTGCGGGAGGGCGTCCGTTGGATGCTCAGCGAAATGGGTGTGAGGGGAAGATTGGACGACCCCGCCCTTTTGTGGGACTTCGTGAGCACACAATACGAGACAGAAGTGCTCATGGATGGGGCAACAGAAGTGTTAGACTTTCTGCGTCGGCAAGGCTACTTGACCGCCGTCGCTTCCAACGCGTCCCCTGCTTACGAACGCGTGCTGCAATCTTTGGGGATTACCGAACGGGTGACAGCGGTGTTCCTTTCCGATGTGGTGGGCTATGCCAAACCCGATCCCCGCTTCTTTCAGTTTGCGCTGGAGCGTTTGGGCGTAACGCCTGCAGAGACGGTTCATGTCGGCAACTCTTACTGGCACGATGTCATCGGTGCTCGCCGGGCAGGAATCCTGCCCGTTTTCTTTGATCGGCGAGAGGTGTTTCCTGATGCCGATTGCCCGCGCATCACCGACCTGAGAGAGTTGCCCTTGCTGCTAAAGGACTTAGGCTGAACCGTCCCTGCAGGCGTCTTCAGCGGCTACTCCCCATACTTTGCCCGCAGGACATCAATGCGGCTGACAATCCCCGCCAATTTGCCTTCCTCCAAAACGGGCACTCGCTTGATTTTCTTCTTGACCAGCAACTGGGCAATCTCGTCCACAGGGGTGTCAGGGGTGACGGAGACAACGCGCTTCTTCATAACATCGCCGACCGTTTTGGCACCTTCGGGGGCTGCCAGCAGGTCCGCTTCCGTCAAGATGCCGACGACTTTCGTCTTTTCCTTCTCGTGGACAACGGGGACGCCGCTGATTTTGCGACGGACCAGAAGACGCGCTGCATCGGCAATCGTCGTGGAGGGGGTGACCGTGACGACCCGCGTCGTCATGATGTCCTTCGCCGTCTTGGCTGCCATCTCACATCCCTCCCCATCACAGGGTTTCACACTCACGACCACTTTTAGTTTGAACGCGTCTCTTTCATTTGTCAAGAGGCAGCGAAAGGGATGCGAGGTGCCCACCAACAGATTGCGGTGTTCCCTTGCCTGCTGAAGAGACGCGCGCCTTTGAGGGCTAAACCTGCCCACCGCTGGCTAAGCGCCGAAATGCCTCTAATTTTGCGATGTCTCCCATGACAAACAACAGCATCCCCGGTTGCAACACCAAATTCGCTGGAGGGCTGTAAAGGGTGACGCCATCTTCTTGCTGGCAAGCCAGCACCAGCAGGTTCCATTGCTGAGGCAATTGTAAGTCGGCTAAGCGCCTGCCCACAAGAGGGGAGGAAGGGGCAATCAAAACTTCTTCCACCCGAACAACTGTTTCGTGCCCCCGAAGCATCTGGTCTAAGAAATTGACCGTTGCTGGACGAACCATCAACGAAACCATGCGCATGCCACCGATGCTTTCGGGCAACACCACTTCATCGGCTCCTGCCTTTAGCATCTTGTCTACGACGGAGGGTTGACTTCCGCGAGCGACGATGCGGATGGTGGGGTTGAGGAAGCGAGCAGTGATGACGAGGAAAAGGTTGTCGTGGTCGTTCCCCAAAGCGGCTAACAACCCCGCCGCCAGCTCAATCCCTGCAGCCCGCAAAATCCCTTCCTCGGTTGCATCTCCAACGATGAAGGGTATCCCCAATTCTTGCGCCAATGCGCTAACCCTTTCCCCATCTCGGTCAATGATGACCAGCGGGCGACGAGTCAGGACCAATTCCCGCGCAATGACCTCACCCACTCGCCCTGCCCCACAAACGATGTAGTGATTTTGCAATCGCTCAATCGTTCGCTCCATGCGCCATCGCTCCCATGCTCCTTTCAGCGTTCCCTCTACGAACAAGATGCCCAGACTGGACAAGGAATAAAGGAGCACCCCAACACCGCTCAAGATGAGGAGGGTGGAAAAGAGGCGCCCCGCATCCGTCGTGGCAACAGGCACAACTTCCCCATAACCGACTGTTGTGAGGGTAATCACGGTCATGTAAAGGCAGTCCAGCAACCCGGCAGGGTGACCGAAATAGAGCCCCAACAAGTAGTAGCCGAAGGTGCCTAACAGCACGAAGAGACCCAGAACTGCCCCAATCCTTATCACTTGCTGCCAAACTTGCTGCCGAACTTGCTTCCAAGCCACCACTGTCACCTTCGCAAAAACCTATTAGAGTTAGTTGCCCGATTCATCTGCGCTCCCTGTCCCAGTCCCACGCTTTTCGGCACACGGCGTCAATCGTTGCCATAAGGTCCAGCGTAGCGGCAATGGCTGTCACCACGCGAAGGTAGGTCACCATGTCATCAGCGGTTAGCGTGCGCCCAATTCGCTCCGACAGCCACTTTTCTGCAACCTGATAACCGCCAATGTGGAACTCCCAAACGGCTTGCGGGATAGGTTCAAAGAACTGCTTCCCGTTGATCCACACCCGATGAGCAGCATCGTAGTAGACCCGCTCAACAGCGTTTGTCCCTGTTATGGGAAACTTAGCAATGGGCTTTTGCAGTGCGGGAGCGTGATGGGAGTCTAACAAGTGGAGCGCTATGAGGCGACGCCCCAACTCTGCCAACCTGACGAAGACCGTCCGATGGGGCGGTAGCGGGATGCGGGGGAAGTCACGGCGCAGAAACTCAGCGTAGCGCGCACGATAAGTGGGACTATGCAACACCGCATAGATGTAGCCCATGATGTTCTCTGGCGCCAAAACTTCGGGCAACCGCTTGTCGGCAGGCAACTTGACCTTGACCCGCTCCGCTAACGCTTGCACAAAGGCAGGGTTCAAGTTGACCTGGCGTGCATCGCTCCGAAACAAATCGTTTTGGTGCTTGTTCTCTGAGGAGCAAAGGTAGAGCGGAAACACCGAGTCAATCGTCTTGAGAGAAACCGCCACATGGTCAACGATTGCCGATGTCACGAAGCAGTGTCGCCATGGACCTTGCACCTCCACTCGCCGAGGCGCAATTAGGGCAAGGTTCTCACAAGCCAACATCTTGCTCATCACTTCCCCACGAGGCATGCAATGGAAGCCCCTTGACCGACCGGTGTAGAAGGTGTAGCGGATGTCAAAGGGGCGGTAAAGGATGGGCACAATGTGCGTTTTTGCCCCTTCGTCGGGCACTCCCGCTTCCCGCAAATCTTCTTGGGCGAGGGCAACTTTCCAATCGCGCACATCTTTGCCCAGTTTAAACCGTTGGCGGGCGATTTCGGGATCAAGCGACGCAAACTCTTTCACTGTCCGCCACACTTCGTCGGGTGTGAAATGAATGGTGAGTTTGTCGCGAGCAGTGACGATGCCGACGCTGTGGACGGGGAAGATGTCAGGAAGCCGCCAACCCTTTTCGTATTCCTCCCGCAGCGGCTCGCTGACTTCAGGCGCAAACAGATACAGCGGTGAGCGAGGCTTCAGTTCCATCCATTTGGTGGAACTCCAGTCATGGGCATTGAGCCACTGATACTTCGCTTCCCGCTTGCCCCACAGGTCGGCGTAGTAAACCTTAGCGGGCTTTTGGGGGGTGGGCGTTTTGACGGCGAGCAAAATCGCAACGCCCTGCTGGATGTCAAAGACATTCTCGTCAGGTGAGCCATCAGGAGCGCGTTCCTTCTTCCGCACATTCCCGTGCAAGTTCAAAAGGTAAATTTCGTCAAAAGTGTTCATCAAATGCTGGCGCATTCCCCGAAAGGTCGGGTTGTCCAAGTAGGCGTGGTTGGTGATGAAGCCGACGATGCCCTGCCCCGTCCTCGCAATGCGCCACTCCGCAAAACGGATGAACTTGACATAGTCGTCTTGCAGCCATTTGGGGTTCTTTTCGCCCAACGGTTTGCCATCCACGCGCTTGTAGTCTTCAATCAACCCGCCAATCCAAGTAAGACGCCTTTTGCCGTTTTCTACTGCGACGCTGCGGTTTGCTGAGTGACCGCTGTAAGGCGGGTTCCCCAGCACGACCAAGATGGGCTTGTCCCGCTTGATTTCTTCGGCTTCGTCGGCTTCGTCCGTGATGAATTTGCCCAGCAGCAACTCGGCTCTTTTCGCCTGCAACTGTAGCGAATTGGTCAGGTAGATGCCCAGCCGTCGGTTACCTTTCAGGGAGCAGCCTGTCTCCTGCAGTTGCAACCCCAGCCGCAGGTGGGCGATGGTGTAAGGGGGAACGAGCAACTCAAAGCCGAAGACTTGATGGAGCAGATGCCTCTCTGCATAAGATGCCCAAACGCCCTTGCCCAGTTGGTTACACACCGTCTCATAAATCTGTTGGATAACCGCGACCAAAAAACTGCCCGTGCCGCAGGCAGGGTCAAGGACGAGAACGCCTTCGTCCGCCAATCCCCACGCCTTGCCAAACTTTTTGCGCAAAAGTTGGTCAACGGAACGGACAATGTAATTGACGACAGGTTCGGGGGTGTAGTAAACGCCGCGCAGTTCCCGTAACGCGGGATCGTAGATGCGCAAGAAGTCTTCGTAAAAGTGCACCACAGGGTCTTCTTTGCCCTTGCGTCGCCCGAAGTCTTGCAGGATGGCTGCCATGTCTGCGCGTGCCAAAAGGGTGACGATGTCTTCCGCTATCCAAGCAATGGCAGGATTTAAGTCGTGGGCAAAGACTTGTTGGAACAACCGCCGAAGAAACGGGTTCGTTGGCGGAATGCGTTCCGCTGCGGTGCTGCGGGTGAACGGACTTGCATCGGGGCAGTAGCATCGCGCGGCGAATAGCCCATAGGCAAAAGTTTGTGCATACATGTCAGCGAAGTCTTTGAAACGGATGTCGGGCAAGAGCACTTTCTCAAAGGCTTGGTGCAACTGGTGCAAGTCTGAATCGCTTTGCTCTTCAAGGACTCGCAGGACGGCAACAGCCAGTTGGCGGGTGCGACGGGCAAGGTAGTGCGCCAACTCTGCTGCCGTGCCCACGCAGGGTGGCTCTGCGGTAAGAAACTGCTCCAGCAGATTTGCCAACCGCTCAACATCGCCGAGGCTCAAATAGACATCGCCTCGCTCTGGTGGTTCGGGAAGCACCGCTTTCGCCGCCAACTGCCCTTCTCTGTAAAGCCGAAACTCCAAAAAGTTGGTCAGCAGGAAGTTATCCAGATTGGCGCGGAAACTGTCCACTTGTTCTCGGGCTCGCCCTGTCAGGCGGTCTAAGTCGGCACCGAAGGCTTCTGCCTCCACATAGCCGATGGACATCCCGTCACGGGTAAGGATGAAGTCTGGGCGCCCACCGTGCAGCCGCTTCGGTTCGTGAATGATGACAACCGATAGGTCAAGCGACGCCACAGCGCTTTCCAACAAATCCCGCAAGGGGTCATGATACGAGAGTTCCTCTGTGGCATGCCCTTCAGACTGCTTGGCTTGGAGTTGTCGCAAGTAGGTGCGGATGAGCCTTTCCCATCTTTGCTTGTCCACCATAGCACCACCTTCCAATCGCTGCGCTTCCGCTTAGATGATAGCGCATCGCTACTAAACTGATGCCCCGTTACCCTATCGCTTGCAAAGTGTCCAAAGAAGTGGTCGCCTTTTTGCACTCCCTGTTTGCGGAAAGGAGCAGGCTGTTGTGACACGCAACGACGGTTACGCACCAAAGGGCTCACCGCTTTGGCTGACCGCTTTACGATTCGGCTTGACAATTTTCTTTGTTGCGTTGGCGCTGAAAGCCATCCGCTGGGACAAGATGGCGGAAGCGGTGCGCCACACTTCTTTCACTGCTGTCTTCGGCGCTGCACTGATTTACATGGTGCTACAGTGCCTGTCGGCAACGCGTTGGTGGAGCATTGCAAGGGCTTCAGGGATACCCTTTGCGTGGAAAGATGCTGTCGCCGCTTTCTACACGGGCATGTTCTTCAACCTGCTCCTGCCCGGCTTAGTAGGAGGCGATGCGGTTCGGGCATTGGTAGCCGCCCGCAGAACGAACACTTCCGCCGCCATCTCCTTCGGCATCACCTATGCCGATCGCACCGTCGGATTTATCGCTATGCTGCTGGTCGGTGTTTGGGGCGCTGTTTCGCTGCACCTAACGCACCGGCAGCAAGTCTGGCTCCCGCTCCTTTTGGGTGCTGCCTTCGCTTTCGGTGCGACAGCGGTGTTGGTTCTTGCTGCCTTTGCCTTCAGTCGCTGGCACAAAGGTGTCTGGGGCGAACGCGTGGGACGGTTCGCTAACGGCATGGTCGCTTTCCTCACGCGCCCGCACACAGGGGTGCTTGTTTTCGCTATTGCCTTGACCTATCACCTGTCGCTGACAGCGAACCTGATGATGTTAGGGCAAGCCGCTGGCATTCACGGGCAACCCTTCAGTGCCTTTGCGTTGGTGGTGGCTATCGCTACGGTGATCGGTTCGCTGCCAATTTCCTTGCACGGATTAGGGGTGCGAGAAGGCGCTAGCATCGCATTGTGGGCGTTACTGCGGGTGCCGCCTGAGCAAGCCATGCTGTGGGCACTCCTGTGGCGAGTGATGACTTGGCTCGTCGCGCTCCCTGGCGGTCTCGTTTACGCCCTTTGGGCAGACAAAACCGTTTGGCGGGACTTGACAGAATTGACCGTTCGGAAAAGGCAAGAAGCAAAAAGGGAACTTGCCCCCGCAGAAGACCCATTCACTATCCCCAAAGCGCAACGGGTGGAAATCGCTATCGCCACCTTAGAGCAACTGCTGGAAGAAAGTGAGGACGAAACCATCCGTCAAGCCCTTATGCGGCGATTGGAGGAATTGAGGGCAGAGCAGCAAAAGCAACAGCATCGCTGACCCTATCGCCGCCGAACGAAAACCCACATGGTCAAAAATCCGCTGATGATGGTGGTGAGGCTCATCGTCCACCACGCAGCAATAGCGTCGTAGCCAAACCAGTGACACAGCACATAAGTGGCGGGCAACCGCATCAGCCATTGGCTAACGATGCCGATGATGGCGGGCGAGAGCGTATCGCCCATCCCCCGCAACGCCCCGCTAAGCGTCATTCCCAACCCCAAAAACGGTTCAGCGATGCCGTTGATGCGCAGGTAAGCAGCGATGTAGCGATGGGTGACGGGATCGTCAGTGAACCGTGCGGCCAACCAGTCAGCAGCGAGCACGAAGAAGACGCCCATTAGCCCCATGATGAGGCTGCACCAACCAGTGGCTTGCCATGCCCCTTCCCGCGCCCGTTCGGGTTGTCCTGCCCCGATGTTTTGTCCCACCAGCGTTTGCGCCACCATCGCGAAAGCAATGCCCGGCATGAAGGCTAAGGCTTCCACCCGCAGCCCAACAGTGAGCGCTGCCAACGCAGCGGTGCTCTCTTTCGTGTGGGCGAGGATGGCGAAATAGACAGTGGAGGCTAACGACCAAAAGAGGGATTGGAGAGCAGCAGGAACACCCAAAGCGAGCAACTCTCGGTGTTCCTTCAGGTGCCATCCGTTCCATTGTGGGGTAGCAACTCGCAGCGGGCTTTGCCGAAAGCGCTCAGCGAGAACAACGAGTGCTGCAATGCGGCTGATGCCTAACGCTAAGGCAGCGCCCACCATCCCTTGCGTTGGCACTAACACAGCGCAAAGGAACAACTGCGTTCCTACCGCTGCTAAGTTGGCGAAAAGGGGTGTCGTCATATCCCCGATGCCACGATATAGCGCCATGAGACTAAAGGCAAGGCTCATCAATGGGAAGGAAAGAACGGCGACGGAAAAGTAAAGGTCAGCCAATTGCTGAACTTTAGGAGCGATGCCTAACCAGCGCCAAATGGGGTTTTTAACCAGCCACAAAGCCATTGCCACGATGCCGAAGAAAAGGGCTTGCTGCAAGGTAGCGGTGACGACACGCCGAACGCCATCTATCTCGTTGGCGCCCCACCGTTGCGCCGAAAGGGTGGTCGCACCGACGGAGACCATCATGGTGAAGACCATGAGCACCCAGCCCACCTGCCCCACTGCGCCAACAGCGGCTGTGGCAGCCTCGCCTAACTGCTGGACAAAGTAGGCTTCCCCCAACCAACCCACTGTCTGGAGCGTTTGCGCCAACAGAGTAGGGAGCGTCAGGACGAAGAGGGCTTGTGCCAATGTCCCGTGAACCGCAATTGCTTCCGTCCTTCGTTCCATCGCCCATCCTTCTTTCCGTGAGCATTTTGATGCCGTAGTGGCTCACCGTTCCAAAAACGCCGATTTTCGTTCATTGGAGGGCGCCTCTCCCGAGGCGCCGTCTTTTTCGTTTTTTTCGGTGCGTCAGGAGACGCACCCTCCAATTTTATCGCTCACCGCTCATCCCACAGGGGTGGGGGTAAGTTTCCTTTCACCCGCTCCACCCATGCTCGCAAAATCTCTGCCACGCTCCATGCTTGGGCGAAGCAGCCGCGCGGTTGGTAGGGCGGGTCGCCGTCAAAAATTTCGGACACTTGCCCGACACAGGCTTTGCGCAAATGGGAGCGAAGAAAAGCGCTCAGCATCGGGGCAACTTTCTCCCGCACCGCTTGTTCACCTTCCACTAACGCAACCGCATCAGCGAACGGTCCCCACCACCACGCCCAAACCGTGCCCTGATGATACGCCGCATCGCGCTGCTCTGGGGCGCCAATGCATTGCCCTCGGTAACGAACATCACGCGGGCTTAAAGTCCGCAGCCCGCAGGGCGTGAGCAATTCTCCCTCCACTAACCGCAAGATGGAGCGTTCTTTCTCGGGTGGGAGCAACCGAAACGGGAGCGCCAACGGCAACAGTTGGTTGCAGCGGATGGACGGGTCAGGCGTGCCGTCAGGAGCGATGACATCAAACAAGCCACCATTTTCCGCGTTCCAAAATGCGAGCGCAAAATGGCTCAAGGCTTTCTGTCCCCACTTGGTCGCCAACTTTTCTGTTTCGCTGTCGCGCACTTTTTTCGCCAAGCGCGCCAGAAGCATCAGGGTGTTGCACCACAGGGCATTGACTTCCACAGGTTTGCCTGTTCGGGGGGTGACAGGCGTTCCCCAAACTTTCGCATCCATCCATGTCAGCGCTTCCCCTGCTGCATCCCAACGGAGCAACCCATCTTCAGGATCAGCGCCGATGCCGTAGCGGGTGCCGTGCAGGTGCCAACGCAAAATCTCCCTCAGCGGCTCCCAAAAGTGGCGACGCACCGTTTCGCTATCGCGGGTGTAGCGAAGGTAGCGGTAAACGGCTAACACGAACCACAAAGTGGCATCCACCGTGTTGTAAGCGGGTTGCTCGCCGGCTTCAGGGAAGAAGTTGGGCACCATGCCATCCGACAAGGAGCGGGCGAAAGTGAGCAAAATGTCTCGGGCAACAGCGAACCTGCGGGTAACCAGCGTCAAACCCGGCAAGGCGATAAGGGCATCGCGCCCCCAGTCGGTGAACCAAGGGTAACCCGCAATAACCGTGCGGGTGCCTGTGGAAGACCGCACCGCAATGAAATCGTCCGCTGCGCGTTGCAGCAAACTTGTTAAGTCATCGTCGGAGCGCCATCGCTTCCGCCGTTGCTGTTCTGCTGCCTCCCAAAAAGGCACTTCGCCAACATCGCACGGTTCCACCGCCGCGACCACATCCAGATGCCCGTCGCCGTCAAACCCCTTGACAATCGTGCCGACGCAAAAAAGCGACTCTGTGTCGTCCAAACCTCGCTCCGTTTCTATCGGCAACCAGAAGTTGTGCCACCACTCGTTCAACGGGACGAAAGCGTCGCCGTTGTGAGCGAAGTGACACAAAGGGCGACTCGTGTGCTCAGGTGACAGCAAAGCGAAACCGTGTGGCGTTGGGCTTACCGTTAGGGGCACGACGGGTTGCATCGTCCAGTGGTGGTCGCGCCACGCCACAAACAGCCGCACCTGAAGCGTAACAGGCTCCTTTGCCCGAACGAAATACCGCACCACGCACGCGTTGCGCAAGTAGGGCATGAACAAGCGCTTGACAATCGTTGCTGATGGCAACTCCCAACGCCATTGCGGGCACCAATCCAAAACGAATTCATCGGGCAGTTGCAAAGAGGCATTCGCAGGAGTGGCTAAAATGTTGCCGTGAAACAAGTGAGCGCTCAGTGCAACAGTTTGCTGTCCTTGCACCACCATTTCGTCGCAACCCGCCCATAGCAAGGTTCGTTGTGTCGGTGGAGAGAGGGCGGCGACGAGCCAACCGTGATAGCGACGGGTGCGGATGCCTAAAAGAGTGCCGCAAGCGTAACCGCCCAAACCGTTTGTCTCCAGCCACTCCAGTTGCATCGCTTTCTCAACAGTCAACTCGTTGCGACCCCAACGAAGCATTTGCGTCCCCCACTTTTCGGTGCATTCGGGTTTCTCCAACAGGGTGCTGAAAGCGTTACCATTTTTGCACGGACAAACGGAAGCGTTTGGTGAGGCAGCGATGTTGGTGCGAACCTTTTTGCACTTCCCGCAAGTAGGGGAACGACGGGAACGAGCCCTGTGGCGGTTCGGTTACACAGATTGGCGCACCCTTTTGGATAGCCCCGCGCCGCACCAGTGGGCGCATTTATGGAGCGAATGGCAACGGGTCGCTGAAGCGTCGCTGCAAGCATTGGAGCGTGGAGACGCAACTTTCTTCGCCCAACGGTTGCCCAAAGCCTATTGGTGGCGTGCCGTCCCTGAATTTGCCGACCGCACCCTTTTCTTGGATGTGGAGACAGACGGAACGGACCGCATCACCGTTTTAGGGATTGCTGATGCAGTTTGCTTTCGCGCGTTCGTTCGTGGCAGCGACGATTTTGAAGAAGCCCGCGAGTGGCTCGCTAACGCTGCCGTTGTGGTCACCTACAACGGGAGCCATTTTGATTTGCCTGTCTTGCGGCACAACTTCCCCGATTGGCAGTTGCCCCCGTTGCACATTGACTTGTGTCCCTTATTGCGGCGCTTGGGCTACAAAGGTGGGTTGAAAGGCGTAGAGAGGCAATTGGGCATTAGCCGATCACCACAAACGCAGGGGCTCAACGGTTGGGATGCCGTCCACTTGTGGTGGCAATGGCGCGATTACGGCGACCAAAACGCCCTTGACATCCTTTTGACCTACAACCGCGAAGATGTGGTGCACCTGCGACTGTTGCTGCAGGAAGCCTACCAACTTTTGTGGGCAAAAAGTGTGGGGCAGAACGCAGAGTGAGTCACGGCGGGGAAATGGGGAAAGAAAAATTCGGAAGCGTCGCCTCTCATAGGCGCGGTCGTCCAATTGAGGCAACGACGATAACCCCTTGCTCTGCGCTTCATGCTCCACTTTCTGCTTGCCCTGCCATATTTTTTGTGGCGCAACTTTGGGAAAAGAAAGACCGCTGCTTGCTTTCAGTGCGCAACTGGTGGAGCGAGGAGTGCTGGCAATGGGAGAACGAAAGGTTTGGCAAAAAGCGTGCGGGTTAGCGTTCGTGATGGATTTCGGCGGTGGGGTGCTGTCGGTCGCCGTGCCGATGACGGCGGTCCGCTTGGGCGCTGACGCCCAATGGGTAGGCACTATCGGCGCTGCTGCGTTGGTCGGTTATACCCTCGCTTGCTTTCTCACACAACCCCTGACCGACCAGTGGGGGCGACGGGTGAGCATGATGGTAGGAAGCGTGTTGGTCACGCTCCTCGCTATCGCCCTCACCGCTGCTGCCGCTTTCTCATCGCTCCCTCTGCTGGGCATCGCAAATCTCCTCATTGGCGTTTGCTACGCTTTCTTCTGGCCAGCGACACAAGCGGTGGCGGGGGAAGGGATTGCACCCCAGCACCTTTTGCGCACTTTACAGTTTTACAACTTAGCGTGGAGCGGTGGTCGCATGATTGGCACTGGCTTGGGTGGCGTTCTGATGGAGTGGCACCCGTTGGCACCCTTTTGGGTCGCTGTCGCTGCCAGCGGGAGCGTAATGCTTGCGACAATGCTGCTGCCTCTCCCCAACACTCGCGTTAGCCCTGTCGCAGCCTCCAATGCCCCTGTTCCTTCTCCCCCACCCATCGTGACGGCAGCGCAACTGGGTAACTTTGTTCGTTCCTTCGCTGTGATTGAGACAGTCGTGCTGCTGCCCAAACTGGGCAAGGACTGGGGATGGACGGAAGGACAAATCAGTGGCGTGTTGTTCCTCATTTTCGCTGGGCACATTGTTGCTTTCATCGCCGCGCCAAAACTTATCCGACAAGTGACTTGGATGTGGGTGCTGAGCACAAAAGGGCTCATCAGCGTCCTTGCCTTCCTCGTCGGGTTGGTCGCTATCCGTTGGCTTTCAGCAGCCATCCTGTTGGTAATGGGGTTCGTTGCCGGGTTGATGACGGTGCTGAGCGTTTACCTGTCCATTGCTACCCAAGGGCAAAGTGTTCGGGGGAGTGCTCGGCACGAAGCAGGGGTGGGCGCTGGTGGGGCGATCGGACCCATCGTGGGCGGTTGGATGCTCAAACTTGGTCCCGCTGCTCTGGCGTTCCTTGCCCCCGGCGTGCTCGCTGCCCTCACTTTTGCATTGTGGGACTGGAAGCATTGGCGTTCGGAGACTTTCGCTGTCCAGCGGTAGTTTTTTCCATCCCCTCAAGTCGGGTCGGAACAGTCGTCGCGCTTAAGTGTTTGCGCAACGACTAACGTTTCCATCCCCTCAAGTCGGGTCGGAACTGATGCAATTACTTCACCCGTAAAAGGGTCAAACCACGTTTACATCCCCTCAAGTCGGGTCGGAACCAGTGACAATCTCTCCCGCTCTTGCCCACGCTCGTGGTTTCCATCCCCTCAAGTCGGGTCGGAACTACAATCTTTTTTATCGTATTTGTGAAGAAATCTGGTTTCCATCCCATCAAGTCGGGTCGGAACTAGTTGGGTTACCGCCCAATCCGAACCGCGCTAAAAGTTTCCATCCCCTCAAGTCGGGTCGGAACCCGTCTCACCATCTCTGACGCTGACATGGCAGCGTGTTTCCATCCCCTCAAGTCGGGTCGGAACGGGGTTAGAAAAATTCCCCGTTGGGGTTAATATCTCAGGTTTCCATCCCCTCAAGTCGGGTCGGAACAGAGAGGGAGATGAGCGAGTGATGAGAAGGCGCAAAGTTTCCATCCCCTCAAGTCGGGTCGGAACCCTTGATGACTTTGGGGCGTCAGAGCCAGCGCAACAGGTTTCCATCCCCTCAAGTCGGGTCGGAACAAAAGAAACGCGGCGGCGCAAGGTATCGCCTCGTAAGTTTCCATCCCCTCAAGTCGGGTCGGAACACCGCCTCAAAATGGGCGCGTCCCTTCCTCCAAAACGTTTCCATCCCCTCAAGTCGGGTCGGAACCAAGACTTGGGGGGCATTGTCATTCGCGCGTAAGCAGTTTCCATCCCCTCAAGTCGGGTCGGAACGTGGGCGATGCGATGGAATGCGCAAGTTTCTCCCAAGGTTTCCATCCCCTCAAGTCGGGTCGGAACCTAAGGATCAATATGAGCTTGATTTACACGTCGCAAGTTTCCATCCCCTCAAGTCGGGTCGGAACCCGCATGCTGAACCTCTCCGTTCCCACTTTGCGTCGCGTTTCCATCCCCTCAAGTCGGGTCGGAACTTTTGTTCCCGTGCCCGTGATGGATGCTAACGAAGTGTTTCCATCCCCTCAAGTCGGGTCGGAACCTGGAGGGCATCATTGGCTGCCCTAAAATGAGTGTGGTTTCCATCCCCTCAAGTCGGGTCGGAACCAGCTAAGACGCGAAAGTCAAAAGCAGAACGCTGTTTCCATCCCCTCAAGTCGGGTCGGAACTGGCTCACGCGAATGAAGGGGTGGAGAGGGGAGGGAGTTTCCATCCCCTCAAGTCGGGTCGGAACAAAGCGAAAGGAGGTGATAAGGATGCGAGAAGTAGTAGTTTCCATCCCCTCAAGTCGGGTCGGAACCTGCTTTTGAGATTTAGATAGAAAAAATTAATGCGGGTTTCCATCCCCTCAAGTCGGGTCGGAACCGGGTCGCTTTGCAATTGCAAAAGGCAGGAAAAATGTTTCCATCCCCTCAAGTCGGGTCGGAACCCAAATCTTTGATATGTTCCGACCGCTCTATCAAATGTTTCCATCCCCTCAAGTCGGGTCGGAACTTACGAACGCAGGGAAGGCGTTGCTCGCGGAGATGTGTTTCCATCCCCTCAAGTCGGGTCGGAACGGGTTGTTGGGGTTTTGTAGGGGAGCGGTTTTAGGGGTTTCCATCCCCTCAAGTCGGGTCGGAACTGAAGGGTTACGAGGAGCCGCAGCGGCTTTGGTAAGGTTTCCATCCCCTCAAGTCGGGTCGGAACTCTGTTCTGATTTCTGCGAGCACTGGCGACTTCTTTGTTTCCATCCCCTCAAGTCGGGTCGGAACCGGCTCACGCGAACGAGGGAATGAATGGAAAGAGAGAAGTTTCCATCCCCTCAAGTCGGGTCGGAACTGCCCTAAAGATCCTGCTCAAGTGGCTGCTACGCGGTTTCCATCCCCTCAAGTCGGGTCGGAACCAATTCTGCTGTCGGCGGCACGTGCCGTTGCAGAAGTTTCCATCCCCTCAAGTCGGGTCGGAACTGGCACCAGCCGCGCACTGGTGTCAGCGAGCCACATGGTTTCCATCCCCTCAAGTCGGGTCGGAACAATTCTAATATTGTCGTTTTAGCTGAAGTTCCGAAGGTTTCCATCCCCTCAAGTCGGGTCGGAACCTAAGGGCAAAACCTTCTTTTTCTTTCCTTGTCGGTGTTTCCATCCCCTCAAGTCGGGTCGGAACCAAGCCGTTCGCAAAAGCAATGCTTCAAGCCATTCTGTTTCCATCCCCTCAAGTCGGGTCGGAACCTAATCAACGCTATCGTCGCAGAACTCGAGCAATACGGGTTTCCATCCCCTCAAGTCGGGTCGGAACCGGTGGTGGGCAGCAAGGTGGTGCGGAGCAAAACGCGTTTCCATCCCCTCAAGTCGGGTCGGAACGGGACGGATGGGGCGCGATGCGCATCAAATACAGAACGGTTTCCATCCCCTCAAGTCGGGTCGGAACTTCTCCGTCGGCGCGTCGCATAATTACTTTTGTTTCGTTTCCATCCCCTCAAGTCGGGTCGGAACGGAAAAAGAATCGATGGAGAGGGTTGGCTTTGCGAGGTTTCCATCCCCTCAAGTCGGGTCGGAACTTATCTTCTCTGCACCGTTGATCGGTGCGATAGCAGTGTTTCCATCCCCTCAAGTCGGGTCGGAACGCGCTCCAATGCCGTCTTGATGGCTTTAGCGATGGTTTCCATCCCCTCAAGTCGGGTCGGAACAAGTGCCTGAGGTGGTGCTGCAACTGGTGGATGCTGGTTTCCATCCCCTCAAGTCGGGTCGGAACAATGCTGTAAAAAAAGCAATCTTGCTCAGCCAAACGGGTTTCCATCCCCTCAAGTCGGGTCGGAACGGAAACTGAAGGATTTGCGGCAACGGAAGTTCCTTGTTTCCATCCCCTCAAGTCGGGTCGGAACCGTCTTTAGCGTATACTCAATGAACTCCACTACCTGTTTCCATCCCCTCAAGTCGGGTCGGAACTTTGCCCGCGCCCGCGTTTGCTCCCGTGCCTGCCGTGTTTCCATCCCCTCAAGTCGGGTCGGAACCCCTCATATGGGTGTGTGGTAGCGCAAACTCTAACGTTTCCATCCCCTCAAGTCGGGTCGGAACTAGGTGGGAAGATAAAATGAGAGGATAAAAAAGAATGGTTTCCATCCCCTCAAGTCGGGTCGGAACGATGACGCGCGAGAGGACTGAGGCGGCGTTGGAAGCGAGTTTCCATCCCCTCAAGTCGGGTCGGAACCATGGGAGGCAAAAAAAGCCACACAATTTTGAACAAGTTTCCATCCCCTCAAGTCGGGTCGGAACCCTGCACCTCCGCATCCGCAGGGAAAGGAAAAGGCGGGTTTCCATCCCCTCAAGTCGGGTCGGAACCCCAACCCGCTGCGCACTCCCCTCCCCCACCACCGAGTTTCCATCCCCTCAAGTCGGGTCGGAACCCTGCGTCGCTTTGCCTCATGCAACGCTCGGGCGAGTTTCCATCCCCTCAAGTCGGGTCGGAACTCACGGAGATCCCGCCAAGCGGGAAGGTTCTCCGACGTTTCCATCCCCTCAAGTCGGGTCGGAACTGCTATCTCTTTCTTTTTTTTATTTTCATCCTCTGTTTCCATCCCCTCAAGTCGGGTCGGAACTTCGCTTATCAACTCGGCGGCGCTTTGCAAATCATGTTTCCATCCCCTCAAGTCGGGTCGGAACCCCTTCAATCAGCATCGTGTGCGTTTCTTTCACCGGTTTCCATCCCCTCAAGTCGGGTCGGAACCCTCGCTCCAGAGGGTAGAGCACGGGCAGGGGCGCAGTTTCCATCCCCTCAAGTCGGGTCGGAACGATTTTTATGTAAAATCTGTAGAGCGAAACAAAATAGTTTCCATCCCCTCAAGTCGGGTCGGAACGCGATTTCTTCGGGTTCGCATGCCATCAAGGGAAAGTGTTTCCATCCCCTCAAGTCGGGTCGGAACTATACCCCGCGCTATTATTATTAACGGCTTCCCTTTGTTTCCATCCCCTCAAGTCGGGTCGGAACTTCGTTCCCCTGATTAGATTTTAGATAGCGAAGATGGTTTCCATCCCCTCAAGTCGGGTCGGAACCTATTACGGACGAATCTCTTAGGGAAGATACAGCAGTTTCCATCCCCTCAAGTCGGGTCGGAACGCGGTAGTCGCCAAACCCCGCATAAATCGCCAACACGTTTCCATCCCCTCAAGTCGGGTCGGAACCAGGCACGAGCTCAACACTCGTGCCTGCACCACTTGTTTCCATCCCCTCAAGTCGGGTCGGAACCAATATCTTTCTGCCATTGCTCAATGAGCCAAGCGAGTTTCCATCCCCTCAAGTCGGGTCGGAACACTTTCAGCAGATACTTGCCGTGTTGCCGCAGATCAGTTTCCATCCCCTCAAGTCGGGTCGGAACTCTATAAGAGAAGAATTGTTCAAAAAGCCAATTCTGGAGTTTCCATCCCCTCAAGTCGGGTCGGAACCGGGAGCGATTGAGGCGTTGTTCAACGATGAAGGTTAGTTTCCATCCCCTCAAGTCGGGTCGGAACTATAACGAGGGCATCTATAACCGCTGACTATCATCAAGTTTCCATCCCCTCAAGTCGGGTCGGAACTTAGGCGAAGTTCTTCGACGACTACGCAAAGAGCGGTTTCCATCCCCTCAAGTCGGGTCGGAACTTCTATCGGCGGCCCGACAGGCGGTGGAATGACAATGTTTCCATCCCCTCAAGTCGGGTCGGAACCAGGCAAAAAGGGGGTTCTTGAGCCCCATTTTGCCTGAAAACGGAATGTTTGTTGCCGTCGACCTTCGGTTGCCC
>FWWM01002608.1_pt1 | contig 33889 bp, 29 predicted proteins | sample 2228351 | NCBI WGS metagenome assembly FWWM01 (sample SAMEA103939774, study PRJEB20133) | metagenome
CATTTTGCCTTTCATTTCCAATAATGTCAATCTTAAGCCAGGAGAGCGGGATGTGGCGGAGCGATGTTTTCCCCAAAAACTTGCGGAAATACCACTCCCTTATCTTCTTTCTATCGGCTGAGTCGCGTGTTTTAACATGGCTAGAAGCGTTAAGAGATAATATCTCTATGCCTAGGTTTGCGAGCTGTTCGTTAAAATGCTGCGGGTTCCTCCCTAGAAAAACCGCTTTATCGCACCTTAGTGCTTTTAGAACCGCTATTTTATGGGCCATGGCTGCAGGGCCCTCTATCCATCCATCCATGTCAACTAAGGTCACAGCATCTTTCACCAATGTTCCAGCTAGCTCTTCAACAGCCTCTATGATGGTGGGCGCTATTTCGGCGGCCGAAGTAGAGCCTACAGGGGTTTGCCAGAAGGGTTCAAGCTCCGACAGGTCATGGACAGGTCTAGTAGCTTCAGCCGCTCCAACGACGGTCGGGGGAGTGAAGTATGTCTGCCCAGGGTCTAAACCTATAATAATACATTTACCGAACTTTTTAACTAATGTATTGGCAGCAAACGTTGTAAAAGATGTTTTGCCTGAGTCGACGCCTCCCAACACTCCGATCGTTTGATTTTCACCCCAGCTTTTGATCTGTTCAAGCCATGTATCGATACATTCATCTTTTTCAACCAATTTTATTGCTGAATCTTGACCTAAGCTCAGCTCGACGTTTGTATCCGCTTCTGCAAGGATCGGATAACGTCTCCATGGACGAAGTATGTAGGGTTTACGTATTGTCAGGGGACAGTTAAATATTGAGGCCTTCCCATCTAAAACTTTGACAGCTGCTGGCCCATCGACCAACAGCGTTTTACCTTCTTTCAGCTCAATACTAACCCTTCCTTGCATATCTTTTCATCCTCGCTAACAACACAGCTGCAACCTCGTCCCTTCCCTTAGCTAGCTTTGAAGTATTTTTTTCGGGTACGTTTTGTACCATCTCAGGGTTGATGTATGGTTTTTTAGATAAAAGTGTACTTACTAGTTTTTCCCTGTATTCGGCAGCTCCTGAACCTACGAGTATTAAATGTTCTGAATTTGGGTGGTTTTTGAAGAAATCTACAATGCTTTCGGTAAGCTGATTATAATCTGTAAAAGACTCCATGCGGAGAAGGATGTTATCGGCTAAAAAAGCTGCTCCTACTGTTTTACCAGGGTCGACGGCCACAACCGCCTGCTTCACCTCCTTCTTCGAGTAGGCAATCTCGACGGCCCTGTCGACGATGGCCGTGGCCGAGTTAAACTCGTCGGCATATACTGGCGTCCAGTGTTCCAGCTCTTTATACTCACTCCTCTTGACTATGACTGCTTTGACGGCTAAGGGGATTTCAGATAGGCTTGCTACGTGGTCTACTTTTAAACCCCTGCCTTCAGCCTCCTCGATTACGCTCCTTGCAAGCTTTGCATCGGATGTTAAAACAGCTATCTTCAGCTGCCTGTGGTTAAAGGGGCTGAAGGCCTGCATCATAATAGAGTTTAAATCTATCAAATATGTTAAGTTTTCCTTGGCTGTCATGGGTAGGAAAAGGAGAAGGATAATCAAGAAAACACCAAAGCCCTTCCCAAAAGTTTTCACCTGCCCCCTGTGCGGGGCCATGGCAGTTACTGTCCAACATGAGAAGGGAAGGGAAACGGCTTTGGTTATATGTGGAAACTGTAAAGTTTCATCGGAGGTCCCATGGTTTCCGTCCTACAGCACCGTCGATGCATATACACAATGGTATGATAAAGCATTAGGGGGATAAAAATGAAGCTGGGAAAAGTTGAGGGATATATTAAAAGTAAGTTGGAGGATGGAAATAAACTTCACATGACTTTAATAGACCCTATCAACGTTTCGCTCGAGGAGGCAGGTGAGCTGGCCAAGCGTGTGGAAGAGATGGGTTCGGATGCTATCATGGTTGGCGGATCAACTGTCCATACACAGGAGCAGCTTGACATATACATCAAGAAGATAAAAAGCACAACACGGCTCCCTGTGATTATCTTTCCAAATAACGTTCATGCGATCTCCCGCTACGCCGATGCCATCTGGTTCATGAGTCTGTTAAATAGCGTTGATTGGTACTATATTATGGGGGCACAGCTTCAGGGTGCTTTGACGGTCAAGATGTTTAACTTGGAAGCTATCCCTCTTGGTTATGTTGTGTTTGGCCATGAGAGCACGGTGGCCGCTATGGGACGTGTGCTGCCGCTTTCACCAAACCATCGAGAAGTAGCCGTATGTTATAGTTTGGCTGCCCAGTATCTTGGTATGCGTTTCATTTACCTCGAGGCAGGATCTAATTCACCGGCCCCGCTTCCTCCATCTACCATTAGAGCTGTTAAACAATCCGTTGAGATACCTGTTATTGTCGGCGGCGGGATAAGGTCGGGTGAGGATGCTGCAACAGTAGCCGAGGCTGGTGCCGATATAGTGGTGACGGGGACCGCGGTTGAAAAAAACATTGAAAAGCTCCCTGAGATAATAAAAAGCATTAAAACGAAGGGCTATTAACCTACGTCTACTCTTCCCTTCTTCTCAGCCCTGTGAAGGCAATGTTCCCGTTAAAAGATAAGAGACAGGAAGGGGCGGCGATTAATCACAAGGTCCCTGTCGATGCCAATCTCCTATAGCGTTCGCATCGTCCATGTTTAGGACGGGCCCAGCGGGCTTTGATCCCGCGACCTGCCGGTTAAGAGCCGGCCGCTCTACCTGGCTGAGCTATGGGCCCCTACTATTTTATTATCTAGTTTTTCTTAAAGTTTGTTGGCTCAAGCCTTATTAATAGCCGAAAACTGAATAGATTACAGTCTAGAAGATTTTAGGTGTTGATTATGGTTAAGGAGAAGCAGGAACAACCATCTGCAAGGGATATCGCTGAGCACGTCCTTGTCCCCAAACATGAGGTTCTCCCACCCGAAGAGGCGGAAAAGCTATTAAAACGTTTAGGCGTAACAGCCGACAAGCTCCCCTATATTCATCCATCTGACCCGATGGTTAAAAGGCTGAACGCAAAGGTGGGGGACATAATTAAAATAACCCGACGATCAGAAACTGCTGGGGAAGCAGTGTATTATAGAGTTGTGTGGGGAGAGGAATAGATGTCTGCACAGCTGAGCAAAGATGACCTATGGGAGGTTTTCAAATCCCGTATCGAGGATGAGGGGCTAGTCCAACATCATATAAGGTCATACAACTACTTTGTAAAAGAAGGGCTTCAGCAGTTAATCAACTCGATAGGCGAGCAGGAGATCAAAACAAAACATGGGACGATAACCATCAAGCTTGGTCAGGTCGAGATAGGTAAGCCGAGCAAAAGAGAGGTTATAGCACCAACCCCTCAGGACCTATACCCTTCGGAAGCAAGGCTTAGAAACCTAACATACGAGGCGCCTCTCTACGTCAAGATGAGCATCTACCTTGACGGGAAACCGCTAGCCCCACCGGAAAATGTTTGGATAGGACATATACCTGTTCTTGTCAAGTCTGACATATGTCCGCTTTCGAGGATGACGCCGGACGAGCTTTTAGCCATAGGCGAAGATCCGCAAGACCCTGGAGGCTACTTCATAATCAACGGCTCTGAGAGGGTTATCGTAGCCATAGAGGACTTGGCTCCAAACCGAATTATAGTGACTAAGAAGGAGGGGAATGGGAAGCCCCAGTATTCCGCCGTTGTCCTTTCAACGGCCCACGGCAGGCAGGTGAGGGTCGAGGTAAACTATAAAAAAGATGGCCCTGTCAGGGTCTATTTCTCAAGGATATACAAAGGCGTCCCTGCCATAATTATGCTCCGTGCTTTGGGTCTTACGAAGGATCAGGAGATAGCCAACATGATATCGCCGCTTAAAGAAGTGCAGGAGCTTCTTGAGCCAAGCTTCCAGGAAGCTGAGGGGGTCGAGACGGTTGAGCAGGCCCTCGACTACATAGGCAGCAGGATAGCTTTCGGATATGCGAAGGAATATAGGCTTGAAAAAGCTGAGCAGATGGTCAACACAATGTTTCTACTCCATCTTGGAACAACAAAAGCCTCTAGAACAAAGAAGGCCGTCCATCTCTGTGAGATGATAGGCAGGGTTCTAGAGACGAGCCTAGGTTTGAGGGAGCCAGACGACCGTGACCACTATGCCAACAAAAGGCTTAAGCTTGAATCAGAGTTGTTAACGGAGCTCTACAGAATGGCTTTGCTGAAGCTTTTCCGCGACCTGAGGTATCAACTTGAAAGGATAGTCCCAACACGTCAACCAATCCAGCTGGCAACCTACGTCAGGCCTGGGATAGTCTCAGAATATGTTAGGCACGCGTTAGCTACTGGTAACTGGCCTGGCGGAAGGGTTGGGGTAACCCAGCTGCTCAACAGGACAAATTACATTGCAACCCTCAGCCATCTAAGACGTGTACAATCACCCCTCAGCCGCGGCCAACCCCATTTTGAGGCAAGGGACCTCCATGGAACACATTTTGGAAGGCTTTGTCCGTGTGAGACACCAGAGGGGAGCAATGCTGGCCTAGTCAAAAACTTAGCTTTGTCGGCCGAGATTTCATTCCAGGCCAATAAAAAAGATTTGATGGATAAGCTTTACATGCTAAACGTAATACCGTTAAACGAGATAATAGCCAGAAAGAAGGCCCCACCACCTGTCAAGGTTTTCGTCGACGGTGTTTTGGAAGGGTACCATCATGACGCTACGAGCCTCGTCAACGAGCTTCGTAGACTTAGACGGGAGGGCGAGATCAGTCAAAACGTAAACGTAGCTCTTTACAACTTCCCCCACGTAAAGGAGGTCGTCATAAACCTGGATGAGGGAAGGATTAGAAGGCCTCTGATAACTGTGCAGAATGGCCAGCCTAATTTACAAAGGCAGCATGTAGAGCTGATAAGAAGAAAGACCTTTAGTTTCAGGGATCTTGTAAGCCTTGGGATAGTCGAGTACCTTGATGCCGAGGAGGAGGAGAACGCCTACGTAGCACTTTCGCCCGACAGGGTAAGCAATGAGCACACACATCTCGAAATAACCCCATACGCTATACTTGGCGTAACTGCCTCGATCATCCCCTACGCTGAGCATAACCAATCACCTAGAAACGTTTATGAAGCTGCCATGGGAAAGCAGGCGTTAGGGATCTATTCTTCTACCTATTCCCTAAGAACAGATTCCCGAAGCCATCTGCTAGTTTATCCCCAAAAACCGATAGTGACAACTAGAGCAGCAGAATACGTTGGGCTTAACTCAAGACCTGCTGGTCAAAACATGGTCGTGGCTATACTTACAGGCCAAGGCTATAACATGGAGGATGCGGTGGTTTTGAATAGGGCATCTGTAGAGAGGGGGCTAGGCCTGTCACTGAGCTGGAGGATCTATGAGGTTGAGGCCCGTCAAACACCAGGAGGCCAAAAAGATAAATTTACTATACCGGATCCTTCCGTTAGAGGTTACAGGGGAGAGCAGTTTTACAGAGTTCTGGACAGGGATGGCTTAGCACATATAGAGTCCGATGTCTCAGGAGGGACTGTCATCGTGGGTATGGTGAGCCCACCAAGGTTCCTAGAGGAGTACCAGAGGGTTCCAACACGGGAGATGGTTTGGAGGGATTCTTCGGAGGCTGTACAGCCATCTGAGACGGGCACGGTGGAGTCGATCTTCATCACGATAAACGCCGATGGGAATAAACTTGTAAAAGCTAAGGTCAGGTCTACATGTTTTGCAGAGATAGGCGACAAGTTTTCATCCAGACATGGACAGAAAGGGGTCGTAGGGATGCTTTTCCCGCAGGAGGATATGCCCTACACAAAGGATGGGATAGTTCCTGACCTGCTGATAAACCCCCATGCTTTCCCTTCACGTATGACTATCGGCCAGCTTATAGAGAGCTTGGCTGGAAAGCTTGGAAGCATAAAAGCAGAGTTCGTTGACGGGACACCCTTCTTAGGGAAAAAGCTGGAAGAGATAAGGGCTGAGCTTGAAGAGCTTGGGTTTAAAAGCAGCGGCCGGGAGATCCTCTACAACGGCATCACTGGACAGGCTCTAGAGGCAGAGGTCTTCATAGGCGTCGTATATTACCAGAAGCTGCACCATCTTGTCAGGGATAAGATACATGCTAGGTCGAGGGGGCAGGTACAGATGCTGACACGTCAACCGACCGAAGGTAGGTCAAGGGGAGGAGGGCTCAAGTTCGGAGAGATGGAGAGGGACTGTTTAATAGCCTACGGTGCTTCTTACCTTCTTCTTGACAGGCTTTTGGAGCAGAGCGATAGGTATACTGCCTATTTCTGCGAAAAATGCGGTCTGCCAACCTACTATGACTTGAAGCAGGAGCGCTTCGTATGTCCAGTAGACGGTAAGGAAGTAAGGGTTAAGGCAGCCTCCCTATCCTACGCTTTTTACCTCCTGCTCAACGAGATGATGAGCATGTGTATATATCCCAAAATCGTTCTGGAGGAGCCTGAGATATGAGCTATGTAGCATCGATCGCTGGAATAAGGTTCGGCATCTTATCGCCTGACCTAATCAGAAAGATGAGCGTCGCCGAAATAATTAGTCCAGATACCTACGACGAAGATGGGCTACCTATCCCCACAAGCGTGATGGACCCGCGGCTTGGAACGTTAGAACCTGGGCAGAGGTGCAAAACATGTGGAAATACCTACCTAGGCTGTCCAGGGCATTTTGGGCATATAGAGCTGCCTGTTCCCGTAATACATGTTGGTTTCGCGAAAACAATTTACGAGCTGCTGAAATCAACCTGCAGGTCTTGTGGAAGGATCCTTCTTCCAGACGAGTTGATAGAGCAGTATCACCGAAAGCTTGAGGAGCTTCAAAAAGCAAACATGCCCTACAAGAACCTAATTTATAGGATAAAGCAGAGGGCAATGAACGAGCAGACGTGCCCACACTGTGGTGAGAAACAGCTAAAGCTTGAGCTTGAGAAGCCAACTACCTTTGTGGAGGTCCATGAGGCTGGGACTACAAAGCTTACAGCAAGCACAGTAAGGGCTAGGCTTGAAAGGATACCAGATCGAGATCTAATCCTTCTTGACGTAAACCCTGAAACATCAAGGCCTGAATGGATGGTCCTCACAGTCCTACCTGTCCCACCTGTCTATGTTAGGCCTTCAATAACACTCGAGTCGGGCTACAGGTCTGAAGACGACCTTACACACAAACTTGTAGATATATTGAGGGTCGCTCAAAGGCTTAAGGAGAACATAAGGGCAGGCTCCCCCTCACCGGTCATCGAAGAGCTTTCGGACCTGCTCCAATACCATGTCACAACATACCTAAACAACGAGGCCGTCGGGGTCACACCTGCTAAGCACAGGTCAGGCCGTGTTCTGAAGACCCTTTCACAAAGGCTGAAGGGTAAGGAAGGCAGGTTTAGGCTCAACCTATCTGGTAAAAGGGTTGATTTTTCCGCAAGAACGGTCATATCTCCTGATCCTAACATCCATGTAAACGAGGTTGGGGTACCAGTAGAGATAGCTATGCAGTTAACAGTTGCAGAGAGGGTAACGCAGTGGAACATCGAAAAGATGAGGCAGCTCGTCAGGAATGGGCCTGATAAGTATCCTGGAGCGAAATACATAATTAGGCCAGACGGCAAGAGAATAAGGCTAAAATTTGTAACGAACCTTGAGGAGCTGGCCTCAGCGTTAGAACCTGGATATGTTGTTGAACGTCATCTCCAAGATGGCGACATAGTACTATTTAACAGACAGCCCTCACTACATAGGATGTCTATAATGGCCCACTATGTCAGGGTCCTCCCCTACAAGACCCTGAGGCTTAACACTGCCGTCTGCACTCCCTATAACGCAGACTTTGACGGGGACGAAATGAACCTTCATGTCCCTCAGAGTGAGGAGGCCCAAACAGAGGCGCGTGAGCTGTTGGTCGTCGAGAAGAACATCATCTCCCCACGTTATGGTGCGCCAATCATAGGCGTTATACGAGATTTTCTGACATCACTTTACCTACTGACACGCGACGAGGTAAAACTAACAAAGCAAGAGCTTTCAATGCTCCTCGCATCTATTCATTTTAAGGGCGAGGTCCCTGAGCCAGAGGTAAAGGAGCCTGTTCCCTTATGGACAGGGAAGCAGGTATTCAGCCTACTCCTTCCTAAAGACTTCAACCATGTCACGAGGTCGTCTTTCAACAATCAGGAGGTTATAGTTAAAAACGGAGTACTGGTCAGCGGCGTTATTGACAAAAACTCTGTTGGTGTTGAAAAAGCAAACAGCATTCTACATAGGCTTGCGAGGGATTATGGGCCTGAGGTGGCGCGTCGTTTCCTCGACGACGTAGTAAGGCTGGCCAACACATTCATCGAAATGCGTGGCTTTTCATTCTCCCTAGAGGACCTCTCAGTACCGCGCGACGTCTACGCAGACATCCAGCAGGTATTCAAATGGTTAGACAATGCCTTTACAAAGCTGAGGAACGAGTATGAAAGAGGAGAGAAAGAGATCCCACCTGGAATGACAGAAGAGCAGGCCTTCGAGGCCGATGTTCTGAAGGTCCTCAGCGAGGCCAGGGACAGCGCGGGAAGGTTGGTGAGGTCGAAGATATCGCAGGAAAACTCGGCATTCATCATGGCTAAGACAGGTGCGAGGGGGACAATGCTGAACATCGATCAGATGATAGCCGTTGTTGGCCAGCAATCTGTACGTAGGGAAAGGGTCCACAGAGGCTTCAGAGGCCGTGTCCTAACATTCTTTAAAAAAGGTGACCTGTCGCCAAGGGCAAGGGGTTTTGTCTACAACTCTTTTGTTACAGGCCTAGACCCGCTCGAGTTCTTTTTCCACTCAGTTGGTGGAAGGGATGGGCTTGTCGACACAGCCGTGAGGACCCAGCAAAGCGGATACATGCAGAGGCGGCTCATCAACGCCCTCGAGTCGCTGTTCATAGACTATGATAACACAGTTAGAACAGCCGATGAAGGGCGGATAATTCAGTTCGCCTATGGAGAAGACGGTGTAGACCCTGCCAAGTCAGACCACGGTAAAGCAATAACTATCTCAAGCCTCGTTAACTCTGTAATTGACAAGGTACCTTCAAAACAGCCTGCGGAAGAAGATTACATACTGAATAAGGTGAAGGAAAAAAGCGAAGTTCTGCCCCTGAAGATACGAAAAGAGCTGGAGGAAGAATTGTTAAAAATCAAACCGTCAAAGGAGGCCGTGGACATTATAGTGGAGGAGGCCGTAAAACGATATTTCAACTCTTTAGCAGAACCTGGCGATGCGGTCGGTGTTGTAACAGCCCAGTCGATAGGTGAGCCAGGAACCCAGCTCACGTTAAGAACTTTTCACTTTGCAGGTGTTGGTGAGCAGAGCATACTGAAGGGTCTGCCAAGGCTCATCGAAATAGTAGATGCCCGCCGCACCCCCTCAACACCAACCATGTATATACCTTTGGAGCCAGAGTATGCTACAAACCTCGCTAAAGCCAGGAGGCTGGCCAAACAGATCCAGTACACAACGATAGGCGACCTATTATCAGGTGTTGTAGTAAATTATAAGAAAAATGTGATCGAGCTGCAGCTTGATAGCAAAGCAATGGAAGGGCATGGGGTTGTAAAAAGAGATATAGAAAAGGCGATAAAGAATTTGGATGCTGAATACGACGATAAAAACAACGTCATATCCGTCAAGCTTGGAGAGGAATTGTTAGCAGATATTCAACGGGTAAAGGAAAGGATTAGTCAAATAAAAGTCAAAGGCATTAGAAGGATAAAAAAGGCAACCGTTTTTAAAGAGAAGGAGGGGTACGTCATCAAAACAGAAGGCTCAAACCTCAAAGAGGTTATGGAGGTTCCTGGAGTTGACTGGAGGAGAGTTATGACAAACGACATTTACGAGATCTCCGAGGTTCTAGGTATAGAGGCTGCAAGAAACGCCATAGTCAAGGAGGCAAAGGAGGTGATGGAGGACCAGGGGCTTGATATAGACATAAGGCATCTGCTCTTGCTGGCTGATATGATGACAGTAAGCGGAAGCGTTAAACAAATAGGTAGACATGGTGTAGTAAAGCTCAAAAGCAGCGTATTGGCAAGGGCAGCATACGAGATAAGCGTACAGACGCTCCTTGAGGCAGCGGCAAGAGGTGAAATAGACCGTATCAAAGGTAATGTGGAGCGTATCTTAATAGGTAGGGAAATACCTGTTGGCACAGGTATCGTTACGCTTTTTATAAATCACGAGCAACAAGGTGTCAAAAATGGATCTGAAACAATCTCTTCAGGTGGTAAGTAGGACAGGTAAGTTCGTTGTAGGCTATCGACGGACCTTGAAAGAAATATATAAGAAGAGGCCTTTGATCGTCGTAGCTTCAAAAAAAGCTAGCCAGCCTCTTTTGAACACTATCAGGATATCTGCCGAGGCTGTAGGCATCCCTTTAATCCTCACCGACTTAACACCTGCCGAAATTGGCCTGTCGTTGGGAAAGCCCTTCTCCGCATCTTTCTTAGCCATCCTCGAACCAGGAAGCTCTGACATCGTTGAGCGTGCAAGGGTTGAACAGAGTGAGTGAAAAAATAAGGCTGACGGAGAAGGAGATAAAATACATCCAACTGTTTGAAGCGGTCACTGGGGCCGTTGTTATCGACTGCGTTGACGATGGTGAGCTGCTCACATTCGTGGTAAGGCAGGGAGACCTTAAAAGAGCCTTGTCAGGTCAAGGCTCAAAGATCAAGGAGCTGGTACGTGTCTTCAAAAAGAGGATCAAAGTTGTCGAGTTTTCTACAGATGCAGCAGTTTTTTTGAAAAACCTCTTTTACCCGGCCGAGGTCGTCGACAACGTCAGGCTGACGGAGCGGCCTGACGGCAAAACAATAGCGGTCGTAACGGTTAACCCAAGGGACAAGGGGATGGCGATAGGGAAGGATGGTAGAAACATCAACTTGGCACGTTTGCTTGCTAAACGCCACTTCAACATAGAGCATGTGACGGTTCAGTAGACTTTATTAAATGGTTGCCTGAAAAACTGCTGGGTTGTCGGAAGAGATAAAGATTTTTGACGTTTGGAGCGTAGAAGGCATAGAGGTACACGATGAGGGCCTCAAAAGATACATAAGCCTAAAACCGGTTATAATACCCCATTCTAGCGGAAGGCACGAACATAAAAGATTCGCTAAATCAAACCTTAACATAGTTGAGCGGCTTGTCAACATGCTTTTAAGGCCTGGTAAGAATGGGGGTAAAAAATCTAAGGCCCTGTCGGCTGTTAAAAACGCTTTATGGATAATACATCTAAGAACAGGTAGAAATCCCGTCGAGGTTTTAGTAAGGGCCATTGAGAACGCAGCCCCGTTAGAGGATGTTACAAGGCTTAGCTACGGCGGAATAGTCTACTTCAAAGCGGTCGACATAAGTCCCCAAAGAAGGGTTGACCTGGCCCTAAGAAACATAGCCCAGGGTGCAAGGGAAAACTCCTTCCGTAGCAGGAGAACTATAGATGAATGTTTAGCGGAAGAGATAATTCTAGCCGCTGAGAAGGACGGTAAAAGCTACGCGATCAAGAAAAAGATAGAGCTTGAAAGGGTGGCTTTAGCGTCAAGGTAAGCCTAGCCTAGGCACCTCTAGCCCTAGCTAGCATTGGAGAAGACCTAGCGCAGTCTTATAGTAGCTAAGGAGGCTGAATATAGCTACTCGCAGTTAGCCTATGGCGAGAGGCCCTAAACCAACCTGGGATGGTCCTTGATAGCGATCACATAATAGGAATTTACATCAGAGCGGCAATATTTTGGATATCTTCTCTTACCAATAGCACCACCAGCTACTCACGTGTGTACGGGACACCTAAGGCAGCTGGAGCCCCAACCCTTCTCTTAATTGATTCAAATGACAGCAGGGTTAATGTTATGATTGTGACGATGTAGGGTAGCATAAGTAAGAAGGTGGGTAGCTGCGCCGCCCAGCCTAAAACTTGGAGCCTGAACTGCAGCGTCTCAATACCGCCAAATAACCATGCCCCAAGAACAGCCCTTAAAGGGCTCCAAGTGGCAAGTATCACGAGGGCCAGCGCTATGAACCCTCTTCCCTGTGTCATCCCTTCAACCCAGAAGGGTTGGTAGCCTATGAATAGGTAAGCTCCTGCTAAAGACCCTAGAACCCCGCAAACACCCATGGCTATATATCTCGTTAGGTATACGTTAACTCCTAACGTATCGGCCATCGAGGGGTTTTCACCGCATGACCTCAAGCTCAGCCCAAACCTTGTTCTAAAAACCACAAACCACATAACGACACTCAGTAGCAGCGAAAGGTAAACCAAAATGTTATGGTTGAAGAGCACAGGACCTATCAGCGGTATGTCTTTGAGTAGGGGGATCGGTGTCGTGGGCAGTTTTGCGGCTTCCTGGGTTATCAGCAGCCTTTCAGGTGTTTCAGGGTTAAGGACGTATATGATCCTTCTCCTTATCTCGGCCGAGGTAATAAGGCCGCTTATACCAAGGCCTAAGATCGTGTATGCAAGACCAACTACGATTTGGTTCAGCTTCAGGCTAACTGTGAAGACAGCATGTGAAAGTCCTAGAATCAACCCGATGAGAGAGGCCGCAAGCAAGGCAGGACCGTGGCCTAATGCATTTGTAAAGATGAAAGAGACGGCGGCACCGATTATCATCATCCCCTCCATCCCTAGGTTTAATACCCCCGAGCGTTCGGCGAAGACCTCACCGAGCGAGGCGAGCAAAAAAATTGTTCCGGCAGCGACGGCGCCCGACAGAACAGAGCCTATCCACCCAACGTCAATCATTTAACCAAGCTCACCTTGTATCTCTTGAAGAACTCTCCCAGTATAATCATCAAAAAGATAACCGACTGGAATATCTGAACAGCTGCGAATGGAAGTTTGAGGGCTGCCTGTATAATGTCGCCGGCTACGAGGAGGCCCCCGAAGAATATCGATGCTGGGACGGCCAGCCAAGGGTTTAAAGATGCCAGGAATGCTATTATTATGGCCGTGTAGCCGTAGCCTGGTGAGGCCCTCGGCCTAAGCCTGCCTATTATACCGCTAACCAACATTAAACCACCAATGCCTGCCAAGCCACCCGATATAAGGCTACCGATCAACAAAACACGCCCAATTTTTATACCGGCATATTTTGTGGCTTCTGGGTTCTGTCCAAGTAACCGCATCTCAAACCCTAAAGCAGTTTTTTGCAGGAGGCCGTAAAGCAAAGCCGCCACTATTAAAGCAGCTGGGACGCCAACGTACGAAGAGTGTCCAAACAGGCTTTCTATACGAGCGTAGTCTGGGAAAACTATCGAGTGGGGGAAGCCGAACCCTTCAGGATCGCGCCATGGACCGTAAACCAGAAAATCTGTAAACAACATAGCTATGTAGTTGAGCATTAGGGTTGGGAGGATCTCGTTCACACCTAGACGGGTTTTTAGGAGCGCTGGAAAAGCACAGTATAAACCCCCTGTTAAAAAGGAGGCTCCGACCATAGAGGTCAGAACCAGAGATTCAGGGATGAGCCCATAGTATTCGTGGAGCAGGACAACCCCTGTCGATGCTATCATCCCCATGTATATCTGGCCGTCTGCCCCGATGTTCCAGAAATTCATTTTAAACGCCAAGCAAAGACCAAGGGCCGCAAACATCATCGGAAGGCTCCTTAAAATTGCTTGAAGAAGGGTTGAAGGAGTTATGAAGACGTAGATGATTTTAGAGAGCGTGTCGTAGGAGCTTACACCCAGCAGCTCATAGATTAGGCTCGTAGCGAGTATGGCCAATAGGATGAAGAGCAGCGTAACCGTTGCCGATAGTTTGCTGGAAATCTCCATCCTTCTCTCCAGTTTTATCTTTAAAGGCATTGTCCTACACTTACCTCCGCCCTTTTAACCCCCGTCATCATCAGACCGATATCCTCTACTTCATACTCTCCCCTTTCCAAGATGCCCATTATCTCCCCCCTGTACATAACCATGATTCTATCGCTCAATGCCATCAATTCCTCTATATCCTCCGATACAAGCAAAATCCCAACCCCGCAGTCTGCTTTTTTAAGCAACTCTTGATGGATGAACTCTGTAGAGGCTATGTCAAGCCCTCTTGTTGGGTAGGCCGCTAGGATGATCTTTAACCCAGCTATTGTTTCCAGCTCTCTGGCTAGAACGAGCCTTTGAATATTCCCCCCTGAAAGTTTTCCTGCTTTATTTTTAACAGAGGGGGTGACTATGTTAAATCTTTCTACAAGTTCCTTCCCCTTTTGTTCAACCGCTTTCCAGTTAACCAGTATCCCTCGAGTGAACTCTTTTAAACGATAAGCTTTGAGGAAGAGGTTTTCAGCAACGGTCATTTCAGTTGCTATATAACGTAGAGCCTCAGCCGGTATGTAGCTTACACCTAAGTTAATTATCTCAAGCGGGTGACGGTTTGTTATCTCTATTGAGTCAAGAAGAACTTTACCGGCGGCTATTTTTCTAAGACCTGCGATAGATTCTAGGAGCTCTTGCTGACCGTTACCTGAGATACCCGCTATACCAAGTATTTCTCCCTTGTAAAGTTTGAATGAGACGTTCTTAACGGCCTCAAGCCCTTTATCGTTATAAACTACTAAATCCTTAATTTCGAGAACTGGTCTGTCATGATCTACCTTTCTTGCATGCTGGAACTTTACTAATGGTCTTCCTATCATAAGGTTTACAAGTTCTTCGACATTTGTTTCGCCGGTTGGCTTTGTAGCTACCGTTTTTCCTGCACGCATAACCGTTACCCTGTCGCTGACAGACAGAGCCTCTTCAAGCTTATGTGTGATCAGAACTATTCCAAGACCTTCAGCAGCCATCTTTCTAATTGTCCGAAACAATGCCAAGGTTTCTTGAGGTGTCAAAACCGATGTCGGCTCGTCCAAAATAAGTATACGTGCTTTACGGTAGAGTGCTTTGAGGAGCTCAACTTGTTGTTTCTCGCCAGCTGAGAGTTGCCAGACAGGTGTCTCGGGTGAGATTTTCCAGCCATAGGCAGATATCATAGCTGAAAGCTCTTGGTTGATCTTCCGTCGATTAATCACATAACCTATGGACTTTAACCCTAGGATGACGTTCTCGGCCACTGTATGGACAGGTATTAGCTTGAACTGTTGGTGAACCATTCCTATGCCCAGCTTAATAGCGTCCCTTGGGCTTCTTATGTCAACTTTCACACCGTTTACTTTAATCTCCCCCTGGTCGGCCCTGTAGATCCCATAGAGAATATTCATCAGCGTTGTTTTTCCAGCCCCGTTTTCGCCTAGAAGGGCATGAACCTCTCCCCTTCTCAGGTTGAAGCATGCGTTGTTGTTGGCTAAAACGTTTGGAAACCTCTTTACAATGTTTATCATCTCAACTAGGTATTGGTCACCGTCCACCGCCTTCACCTTAACCAACTACAGAAAAAAAAGTTGTGGATTTAACTATAATTATATTCTTGGGAGCTCACCTTCGATGTATTCGACAAACCAATCCATATTCCATAGCATGGCCCAATCTGCACGCTGTGTGCCGCTTATACGTACCTCCCCCTTATTATCCCTTATTGGTTCGCCGAGGTTTCCCTCAACGCTGAAAGGCTCAAACAAAAGCTCCTTCATCTCCTCGTATCTCTTTTTTATTTCTATCTGCCATTCGCTGGGGATTACCGGATGGAGTTTGCCGAGTTGGAGCGTCCCATCCATCTGGCCGGCTGTGCTTTGCTCGACTGGGCGGCGCCATCTGTAGGGCATGTAGTCTCCTATTCTTGTCCAGATATCAACAGACCGCCAGGTATTTGTAGCAACCATTCTGTAGAAGTCTAGGTAGATCGGTCCCCAATTCACTATCTGGCCAGTTAAATGAGAGTTTGGACCGTATTGGGACATGTCATTGTAGTGGCTGAAGCTCCAAACACGCCTGCCTTTTTTCGTAGTATATTCCTCAGCAACTTGTAAAGTTGTCGGCGAGTCCTCTGTGAAGGCAAGGACGTCTGCGTTAGACTCTTCAATCAACGAGGTTGCGGCTAGCCTTGTTTTTCCAGGGTCAAACCAGCTGAAGAGCCAGACAACGTATGCTTTGATGTTTCTGCCAGTCCTCTTCTTATAGGAATAGTTTGCACCCAGTACAAATGCGTTGATGTGCCTGACAACCTCAGGTATTGGATGAGCTGCGACATAACCTACAATCCCTGTTTGGGTGACAGCTCCAGCTGCCAAACCGTTGAGATAGTAAAGCTGGTAGAATTCGGCGAAGGCGCTGCTCATGTTCTGTGGAGCGTTGCCAGCAGCACCGCTCCTATACCCAGATATATGGACAAAATATCTGTCGGGATGTTTTGCGGCCATTTCTGCTGTCGGGTCCATATAGCCAAAGCTTGTGGTTATGATAAGTTCTGCTCCTTGGTTTATAAGCGATTCTATCGCTCCAGCTGCCTCTGCTTCTGGAACGCTTTCTATGTATATGCTTTCGACGTTCTTGAACAGGGAGTCAGCCCATTTCCTCCCCTCGTTGTGTGCGTAAGTCCAGCCAAAGTCTCCTATAGGACCTACGTATATGTATCCAACCTTCAGTTTTTTTGGAGGTGCTATCTCGGTAACAGTTACAGTAGGACCTGGGACCGTTACAGCGGGAGGGGCCTGGGCAGCTCCAAAGAAATAACCAGCTACACCACCTACTACAGCTGCCGCTGCGACTGACCCAGCCGCTACGCTAGACGAGACTGCTAAAAACTTACGCCTAGAGATGCGGATTTGTTTTTCCATACAACAATGAAAAGATAGCGATATTTAGCTTTACTTTACTTATTCTACTAACTCTACTTACTCTACTACAAGGTCTACAAAACGATATGTAACCGTGTCCAACAAACCTTTATCTGTAATTCTCAGCTCAGGTATGACGCTGAGGCTAAGCAGAGACATAGTCATGAAAGGTGATGTCCATTCACATCCAAGCCTACGCCAGACATTATAGGTTTTATCCAGCTTCTCAGCCACCCTCTCGGCTCTGTCAGTCGACATCAGACCAGCGATCGGCAGCTCAACACGTGCCAAGACCTCGCCATCAGCAACCGTCACTATTCCGCCGTTCATCATGTAGTTTTCTTTGACGGCCAACACCATATCCTTCTCATCGTAACCCAGCACCAACATGTTGTGGCTGTCATGGGCTACTGTCGACGAGAAAGCGCCTTTTCTAAAGCCGAAACCTTTCGTTAAACCCAAACTTATTCTACCCGTTCTCCCATGCCTTTCAATGACAGCCGTCTTGAGAATACTCCTGTCAGGATCTCCTGAAATAGAGCCTCTAGATACCTCCATCTTCTCTATGATGTGCTTTGTCAAAACGCTTCCTTCCAATGCTTGAATGACACGTACCCTAACTTCTTCTCCTTCACGGGAAAAACGTATCATAAAGTCTTCGGGTTTAGGTAGGCGGGGGAGCTTAACGCTCTTCAAAAACTTCTCCGGATAGTTGTAGGGAATTAATTCCTTGACCATCTTTCCGTTTTCTGCCACAAGCTCCCCGTTTGCGAAGACAGCTTCGATCTTAAACTTGGTAAGGTCGGATACGATGAGTATGTCGGCCAACCTTGCAGGAGCTATGCTTCCAAGCTCGTGGGAAAGCCTATATCTTTCAGCTGGGTTGAGCGTGCACATCTGGATGGCCGTCAAAGGGTCGACGCCTTCTTCGATCGCTCGTCTTAGGCTGTGGTCGACGTGCCCATCCCTAAGTATCGATGCAGGCTCTTTATCGTCTGTGCATAGACATATATGGCGCGGGTCTATCTTAGTCTCCGTATAAGCCCTCACTGTTTCCTTTATGTCGAGCCATGCGCTTCCCTCCCTCAAATAAACATACATGCCGTTTCTGAGCCTTTCCAGCGTCTGCAGTTTGGTGATACTTTCATGCGTCGACATGATACCAGCAGCCACGTATGCGGCAAGCTCCCTGCCGATCAACCCCGAGTCATGCCCCTCGACAAGTTTTCCAGCCTTCAGCGTTTCGGCAATTTCTGCATGTACATTCTCATCGGCCATCAAAACACCCTGAAAGTTCATCATCTCACCCAAAGCAACTACCTCTTCAAGCTTCATGGCCTCCGCAATATCTTCTGGACCTATGACGGCGCCTGATGTCTCAAAACCAGGAGCAGCTGGGACACATGATGGATATGTGATAAAGACCTTAAGCGGCAAGTTCTTTGACTCATCGATCATCAGCTTAACACCGTCTAGCCCGAAGACGTTTCCTATTTCATGAGGATCTATGAAGACTGTAGTTGTCCCATGTGGAAGAACCATTCTGGCGAACTCCGTCACACTAACCATCGAGCTTTCTATGTGGACATGTGGATCTATAAGGCCTGGAATAACATATCTTCCTTCTGCGTTGTAGACGATGGTTTCAGGGCCTATGCATGGGCTTGCGTCGCCTACCAAGGCTATCCTGTCAAACCGTACGGCAACATCGACGCCCTCTAAAAGCTCACGGGTATGTACATTAACTAAGTTTCCTCCTTTGATAACTAGGTCTGCTTTCTCAATACCTAGCGCAGTCTTGACCAGGTTTTTTGTCACCTGGTAAAGCTTTGTCCTCATTAACTTTTAATAGCTACAACTCAGACTGTTAAATAAACTTTACCTGTTTACAAGCAAGGCTATAGTAAGACTGCGGTCCAAAGAGCTAGCATGGGAAACATAGGTCAAATAATAAATATTAGAAATCAAACTTTCGTTGAGTATAAATGAGTATTAGATGGGGCCTCTATCTTCAGGATATGCATGTACGTGATATGGTCCGCTACGCACAGCTGGCTGAACAGAACGGCTTTGAGTCGGTCTGGATAGCCGAGTCACGGCTCGCCAGAGATGCTCTCACACCTGCGACTGCGATCATTACTGTGACGTCAAAACTATTGGTGGGTGCTGGGGTGATAAATACATGGACAAGAAATGCGGCGCTGATAGCACAGACCTTCGCAACTATGGATGAGCTTTCAGATGGGAGAGTGATGCTAGGCCTTGGGGCTTGGTGGGATCCTTTGGCATGGAAAGTAGGTATAGAGAGAAAAGACCCGCTAACCTGCATGAGGGAATACGTTGAAGTGATACGGAGGCTGCTGAGGATGGAGGAGGTAACGTTTGAGGGTAAGTTTGTCAAGATGAGGGGGGTAAGGCTGGACGTTTTGCATGGAGCAGGTGAAAGGCCCCGCAACATACCGATCTACATAGGGGCAACTGGATGGAAGATGATGGAGCTGGCCGGTGAGATCAGCGATGGTGTATTACTAAATTACCTAGTATCACCTAAGTATAACGACGTAGCATTAGAATATATCAGAAAAGGAGCTGTAAAAGCTGGGAGAAAGATCGAGAATATCGACAGGCCCCAGCTTATCGCATGCTCGATCGATGAGGATGCAGACAAAGCTGTTAAGCTCGCTAAGAAACATGTGACTATGACGTTGGGCCAGCAGCCGCATATAATGAAGGCCAGCGGTGTTAGCGAGGACCTAATAAAAGAAGTTCAGAAACTGGTCGGTGGATGGCCGGCGAAGCCCGGAGGTATAGAGAAGGCCGCAGAGATAGTTCCCGACGAGGTTGTACGGATGATAACAGCTTCTGGCACTATTTCGGATGTTGTTGCGAAGGTGAAGGAATACATGGCCCATGGATGCACGTCACCTATACTGCTGCCGCTGAGCGGTAATGTTGAGTCAGTTATTAAAAGCATAGCAACGGTGTAAAATTTGTGTAACGAAAAAGTATTGCTTAAAGGTGGAGTGGTCATTACTATGGATCCCCTCAGACGTGTGATATACAATGGTGCTGTAGCCTTTGAAGATAGTAGGATAACTTTCGTCGGCAGGGCTGGGGAGGTACAGAGGATAAACGAGTATGACAAGGTTATAGATGTGCGCGGATGCTTCATAATGCCTGGCTTGGTATGTGCCCATACACATCTCTACGGAATAGCTTTACGTGGTGCTGCTCTAAATATCAAACCACCTTCAGATTTTTTGGAAAACCTTCAAAGGGTCTGGTGGCCTTTGGATGAGAAGCTTGATAACGAAAGCGCCTATGCGACAGCTTTGGCAGCCTGCATGGAGATGGCCCTCAACGGAACTACCACGTTCGCAGATACCTATTCGGCCCCTCAAAACCCTGAGGGCTCTTTAGACGCCATTGCAAAGGCCGTTAACGAGGTTGGAATAAGGGGGATGATCTCGTTTGAGGTGACAGAGAGGAGGAGCGTAGAAGAAGGGTTGAGGGGCCTTCAAGAAAATATTAGGTTCCTTGAAAAAGGAGGGAGCGGGTTGGCGAAGGGAATGATAAGCCTTCACGCATCATTCACGTTGACGAATGAGTTGATTGCTAGAGGTGTCGAGGCATCAAAAAAATACAACGTTCCAATCACCATCCATGTTTCGGAGGGCCTGAACGACGTTTACCATAACATAGAAAGGTATGGTAAAAGAACGGTTGAGAGGCTCGCCGAAATAGGGCTTTTGGGCAAGAGCTCCGTCTTGGCCCACTGCGTACATCTTAACACTGCTGAGATAAAGCTTTTAGCAGCTACTGGGACACATGTAGCCCATAACCCTATGAGTAACATGCTTAACGCTGTAGGAGTGATGAGGCTCCACGAGATGGTTGCCGAGGGCGTTAACGTAGGCTTAGGTAATGATGGCTATATTTTTGATGGCTTTGAAAACATGAGGGCTGCATTCCTCATCCATCGTCTCAGTAAGCGGAGCCCATCTGCTTTACCTGCTCAGCAGGTTGTTGAAATGGCAACTGTGAACCCATCGCGGGCCTATGGGTTGAACGACGTCGGCTCTTTAGAGGTTGGTAAAAAGGCTGACATAATAGTTGTGAGGCCTGAGGTTATGGCTACACCTCTGACAGGCGATGCCTATGGATACGTGGTCAACGGGGTTAGCGGCAGAGATGTTGAACATGTTTTCGTAGATGGAAAACACATTGTCAACGGAAGGCGTTTCATGACCCTTGATAAAGAGGAGGCGGAGAATAAAATTTTGAGGGCTATTGAGAGGCTCTGGGAGAGGCTTGGGGCCTCGCCTCCAGAAGCTGTCGAGCCGCTGAGATTTGGAAGATGACCAACCTAGGCCTCCTTAAACTGCCCCATCTTGACATCGTGCTGCCGGAAACTGTTGAGGAAGCTGTGAAGCTTTTAGAAGAAGGCCAGCGTCTTGTACTGGCTGGAGGGACCTACACGATCTCCTCGATCATCCAAGGAACAAACAGGAATAGAAGGTTTGTAGATATTTCAAGGCTTGCTGAGCTTAACTATATACATGAACATGGGGACAAGGTTGAGGCCGGTGCACTTGTCACGCATGCCCAGCTCATAGAAAAACTAGGGACAAAGATTCCAGCGTTCAGATCTTTCCAGCAAAACTACACATCCCCATCTATAGCCAACAGAGCTACTTTGGGCGGGAGCATAATGCTGAATAATTCTTCTGAAGACCTTATTCCGATTATGCTTGTTTTGGACGCTGAGCTTATCTTCCAGACGGGAAAGGGAGAGGTAAGGCTGAATATATCCGACCATGTCCAGCAGAAGGCGCAGCCTAGGATGCTGCTAAGGTCTGTAAAATTTGAGAGCAGCCCTTCTTGCTATTTCGATAAGCTCTGGCTCGGTATCTCGCGCATCCCATTAATATCTGTGGCGTTGAAACTTGATGCGAAGAAGGATGTGAAGGTGGCAGTCTCCCACAAAGACGGTTACAAGCCAGGCAGGGTTTACTCGGTGGAACGGTATCTAAAGGAGCATGAGATTAACCAATCAACTGCAGAGAAGGCTTGCAGGTTATTTTCCCAGAGTATAAACCCGCCTTCAGATGTAATGTCTTCGGCATGGTATAGACGTGAGGTGGCTGGAGTGCTGTTGAAAAGGTTATTGGAGAGGGCTGGGGGTTGATAGTTTGCTGGTGAAGATTAAGGTCAACGGTGTTGACTACTCACTCGACGTAGACGTAAACGAGAGGCTTATCGATGTTTTAAGGAATAGGCTTGGACTGATGAGTGTGAAGGAGGGCTGCGGCGTAGGTGACTGCGGCCTTTGTATGGTCCTCCTCGACGACAGGCCAGTGAACTCATGTCTTGTTTTAGCATACCAAGCAGCCAACCATGAGGTGACAACAGTTGAGTCGCTTGCAGACGGTGAAGAGCTCCACCCGTTGCAGAAAGCATTTATAGACGTTGGGGCTGTCCAATGCGGTTTCTGCATCCCAGCCGTACTAATAGTGCTGAAAAACCTCATGGACAAAAACCCCTCCGCATCAAAAGATGAGGTGAGGCATGCCCTGCGAAGCGTCCTCTGCAGATGTGGAAGCTATCTAAGATTTATTGAGGGTTTTGAGAGGGCGAGAGGCAGGTGAGCGAGGAAATAGTACAGCGTTTTAAGGAGATCCTACAGGCCCGCGAGTTCCTCATCATAGGTAAGAAGGTTGCACGGGTAGATGCCTTGGACGCAGTACTCGGAAGGCCAATCTACACAGCAGACCTAATAGCTGAGAGGCCGTTATTTGTAAAAGCTGTAAGGTCTAAACTTCCTCACGCCTACATAAATGGGATAGACTTCAGCAAAGTTGTTGGAAAAAAATCCATAGTAAAAATAATAACATACAAGGATATACCTGGAGTAAACGAGGCAGGGAGCCTTATACCAGACAGGCCACTTTTAGCCTTCGACAAGGTTAGACACATCGGCGAGGCCGTTGCACTTGTTGTAGGGGAGACGGTAGAAGCGGTTGAAGAAGCTGTAGACTCTATAGTCGTTTACTATGACCCGTTGCCTGTTGTTTCCAACCCACGCGAGGCCATGCGGCCTGACGCTCCACGTATTCAGGACAGGGATAACATAGTAACACACTTTAAGATTAGGAAGGGGGATGTTGAGAAAGGCTTTAAGGAATCGGACGTCGTTCTGGAGAGGACATACAAAACTCAATTCGTCACAGGCTTGCCGCTGGAGATCGAGATAGCTTACGCCTACTCCGACGGGGACGGGACGATATCGTGCATATCATCTATGCAGAACCCTTTCGATGTCTACAACAAGGTTAGACGGATATTGGGTGTGTCAGAAAATAAGCTAAGAATAGTTCAGGCTGCTACCGGCGGTGGCTTCGGACCTAAATCGGATGAGACGCCGATAGACGTAGCCGCCTACGCCTCGTTAGCTACATATCTCACCGGGAGGCCTGCACTAGCAGCCTTCACTAGAAGCGAGGCTATGACGGTTCAATGCAAAAGACATCCCTTTGAGATAACCCATATGGTCGGGGCATCTAGGAATGGGAAACTGCTTGCTTGGAGATCAACACTGATAGCAGATACAGGGGCCTACATCTCGAAGGGTCATTTAGTGATAGGTAGGGCCACATTTCACTGCACAGGTCCGTATGAGGTTCCAAATGTCTGGGCCGATGGTTACTGCGTCCTCACAAACAACACCATGGCTGGCTCTACACGAGGGTTTGGGGCTCCGCAGGCCCATTTTGCGGCTGAAATGTTGATAAACGAGCTGGCCGAGGAGCTTGGGATATCGCCTTTGGAGATACGTGAGATAAACATGCTCAGACCAGGATCTTTGACAGCGACAAGTCAGAAGATCGAAGATGACGGGTTGATTAGATGCTATCGCAAGGTTGTGGAAGAATCGGGTTGGGAGGAGAAGATAAAACTCTTTGGAAACTTTAACAAGGAGAGCAAAACGGTCAAGAAAGGGATCGGGATAGCGCTGCTATACCACGGTAACACCCTTGGCCCAGAAGGGGACGATTTCGCAACGGTCGTGACAAGGGTTGAGAGAGACGGTGAAGTTGTTGTTCAGACTGGGCTGACAGAGTTTGGGACAGGAGCGCTAACCTCATTAGCTGTAGTTACGGCCGAGGTCCTAGGGATCCCTCTTTCAAGGGTTAGGCTTGAGCGGCCAGATACCTCTGCTGTTCCAAACTCAGGGCCAACGGTGGCCTCGAGGACCACTGTGATAGGCGGGAACGCGGCGTTGGACGCTGCGGTGAAGATAAGGTCTAAAATTGCTGCGACTGTTGCGAAAACATTAAAGGTCGATCCAGCCGAGCTTGAATTTAAAGACGGCATCATACGCCATCCATCGGATAAGGCGATTAGCTGGGAGGCGGCTGTCAACAAATGCTATGAAGAAAATGTAGAGCTTAAAGCTGTTGGCCATTATATGGCGCCGCCTACTAAATGGGACCCAGAAACAGGGCAGGGCTCACCATACAACCAGTATACATATGGGGCTTTGGTTGCCGAGGTGTCGGTTGATGTTGAGACAGGGTTTGTGAAAGTTGAAAGGTTTACAGCGGCCTATGATGTTGGAAAGGCCATCAACCCGTTGGGCCTCATAGCCGTCTATGAAGGTGGAAGCATAATGGGTCAAGGGTATGCGTTGACCGAGGAGATCGTCCATGAAAAAGGTGTAGTAATAAACCCCTCCCTTCACACCTACATAATCCCAACGGCAACAGACGCACCACAGGAGATACAGAGCATCATAGTCGAAGTTCCTGGAACAGTCGGTGTATTTGGAGCAAAGGCGATGGGTGAGATACCTGTGGTTTTGCCTGCCGCCGCCATAGCTGCAGCTGTGGCAAACGCAACCGGGATCTACATAAGAGAGTTACCGCTCAAACCCGATAGGGTCCTTTCAGCCCTTAAAAAAGGGCGACGTCTTTAAGACGGCTGGATAGGTAGTCTCCACAATTGATGTCCAGCTCACCGCTCTTATTCTTCACGATGAACAACCTAAATTAACGGCTTAAAAATAGTCTAGGCCAGCTCATGTAATGAGGTTGTTCAGCCTAGTCAACAAACCGATATCAACGAGCCATTCAAGCCTAGGAGGAACTGTATGGCGATATTTACTATACTGCCTACTACGTACCCATTCAGCCTTTGAACTGTACATCTTACGTAACTCCCTAAACTTAAGAGATTCTTGCAACTCATTTGCAAGGGATTCCCTCTCCTTATCTGACAGTCCTTTCATCGAGTGCCTTAAAGCATCTGGGTATATCTCCTCAATAGGAGAAATACCTGCCACAATATCAGATAACCTCTAAGAACCTTAGTAACATAGGGATCATAACAGATGCGAAGAGGGTCAATGAGATACCCATGTAGAGCCTTAGATCCCTTCTCAAGTCATCTATACGTCTGTTAGTATCATCGATACGCCTGTTTAGACTTAGGTTAAGCTCATCTATGCGCCTGTTTAAGCTTATGTTAAGCTCATCTATACGTTTGTTAGTATCCTCTATACGTCTGTTTAAGCTTATGTTAAGCTCATCTATGCGCTTATTGGTATCATCTATACGCTTGTTTAGGCTTATGTTAAGCTCATCTATACGTTTATCCATCTGCTCTAGGATACCTTCTATTCTTGATAGCCGTTGCTCAAGAAGCGTTACCCTTGCTTCGATGGCCATCAGCTGTTCAAAAGTTAGTATATTGGCCTTTATTATTGTTTTCTATCTCTATCTTTCATAGTAGTCTCCAACATCAGCTCTGAACCCCCGTCTATGTTTACACCTCTTGTCTCAAAGTATCTGCCTTCTACGTAGAAGCCACGCCATGGTAACACTTGAAGCCATGTAAGAACCAAAACACATCTATATGTTGTGTCTTATATTTGACACAAACTCCTTATCCATGCCAGGCCTAGTCTTTTGTGAACTTATAGTATACGTAGTATCCTTCCAAGCTTGTTGAAGACCATGTCGAAAGACCCCGCTATATCGCAGTAGACTGTTCATGTCGGAAGGCTTACGTTTCTCAACTTTAAGCCCCTTAGCAATGAGGAACATCGGCACACCATGGCTATACCCTTTAAGCCATACAAACGGCAGCTCCCCTGGAATATCGTCGACCCTTCCTCAGCATAGTATCCCCAAGCAACCCTTTAGCTATTTTTATAGTATATCCCCCTTCATCGTTTGAACAGCAGTTACTAGCCGAACCCCGTCCTGCATACCGCTCCCACCACATCTCACAGTTATTGCGGCCAATATAGAAGTCTCACGTATGAGACTATTTTCTGCCCATCTAGCCCTGCCTAGCAAATTGCACCGTCCTGAACATCGGCAACATTTTCTGTGACTTCTGCGTCAGTCTGTCTAGCATCGGGAAAGGTTGCTGTTCCCACTTCGTAGTATATGGTTTGCTGGTTATTATGCAGAGGAACTCAGCATCTTCTTTACCTATGTTTCTGTAGCTGTGAACTGTTTTAGCTGGTATGAAGACTACGTCACCTTGCTTCAGCTTTTTCACAACCCCGTCCAACATAATTTCATACTCGCCATGTAATACGTATTGAACATGCTCCATATCGGGGTGACTGTGTGGTGGGATCTCCCCACCTGGTTTGATGGTAAACTTTCGCAGGTAAATGTTTTCCGACCCGTCCCTTGAGTCAACAAGCCACTGAATATAGGTATCTATGGCTTTCTCAACACTTTGAACAGGCACATTTCTTACGTTTTTCACAACTGCCATGCGTAATGTCATTGATTAGTCTATTTTAGTTGTTTGGTATTACGCTGAAGAATTTGAGGTATATGTTTGTGGTGCGATGTAGCGTGATGCAAATATAGCTCAGTTTACAAAAATGTATTCCAGAAAGGGGTTTTGAAGGAACAAATTCCGGAATGGAAAAACTTTGCTGAAAAGCTTCGTAAAATGACCGAAGACCAAGTCTTCCAAGAGCTGGTGAAGAGGTCTAACCTCACAGCTAAGCAGGTGGAGACGTTGCTATTTGACGTGATGTCATGGTGTGACGGCGTAACTTTGACGGTACAGCAGCGTGCAGCGTTACGCGGTGTCACAAAAGGCTCCTTTATAAGGACAAAGAAGCAAGCCCTCCAGAACGTCTCAAAATCGTTTTTCACGCTTATTTTGCTCAGCTACCTTGGGTTGTTTAGGCTCCCGCGCTACCAATGGTTTTTCCGGCTTAGCGAGGCTTTTGAGGAGAAAGATTGGGAGGCTGTAAAGGATTATCTCTACTCTGGTGATCTGAGGTGAAGTTGGAAGCTCTTACAGCCTTTTTTATAATGCTTTTCCTCATCCAAACGGTTATTTTCCTTTATTTTTATAGGCGTGCTGTGACACAACGTGACGTCACGCAACCTATGGAGAACCATATAACATCGCCGCAAGACAAACCATCCGGCCACTCTGACATAGATATGCTAAACCTTCATGGATCGGCTTTGGCTGCTTTGAGGCTGATCATGGAAAGGGGTAGCGTGATATCGAGCGATGTTAGCAAAAGCCTTAACCTTAGTAGGGAACATGCAGCTAGGATTATGAAAAACCTATATATGAAAGGCTTAGTCACACGGTCGGGTAAACCTTTCAGATATACTCTCACGGATAAGGGTTTTGCGTTGCTGGATTCTAAAAAGTCCCACTAAGATAAGACAATTTAAAATGAACGGATCGGGCATCCGCTGATAAAGATTAAGTTACTTCACGAATGGTGATTGGCTTATGATCTAACTTCGGCGTAGGGCCCCCGTCATGGTTGCAGGCTTATTGACATCTTCCCTTAACATGGTCAGCGTTTTCGCAGCCGCTTTGGCGAGGACCTTAAGCAGCAAATAGGGTGTCCCACAACGGTCAGCTTAAGATGACTCCTTGGACTGAAAGGTAACTACATCCTCAAAGCCCTCAATATAGTGTAGCCTGTAGGCTGGATATGATTTGAGAAATGATAACGGCCCAGGTTACGTCGGCCCTCACCAGTCGACCGCTCGGCGAACTTGGCTCCCATCTGGGTTATCGCTTCAGCCCGTGGTGTTTAATGCCTGCGTTGGGGCTCGTTGGTGGTCAGAGAGGATGGTTAGAAAAGGTCGCAATATGAGAGAGGGGTTAGCGTAACCGAGCCGTTGGGGCCCATAGGCCTTTCAGTCCGCTCTGAGCTCATTGGGGGCTTATCATAGGTCTCCTCTCTCTGTTAGGGGCTTCTTCTTCCCAGCACGTAAGTGCTGGAAAATAGCCCTTCATCTAATAGTTAGGGGGTGGTTTACCACTTCTTCCTTTGGAGGCTATGGTGGAGGTTGTCTTCAACACATCACCTGCATATCTGATTATCTACTTACAATTGGGATGACAACTACTGGAAGCAGAATCCAGATGGATTTATAGGAAGAGATAGAGATGTAGACCATAACTGAATTCTTCACGGAGCTCAATATGATCAGGCTATCGCTAGTTGAGCTTCAGCGGAAGCTTAACAAGATCCGCATAAGTTGGCGAGGCTAGTGAACAACACATGGGCCAGCAGTAGCTGGCCACTCATAATTAAGCCTAGCATTTTTAAGGCATCTCCTTCAGAGCCTCTCCACCTTCCCAGAGAAGCCCCAATGTCTATACTTCTCGAGTCTATCATCTACTTCACTGATCAGCTTCATAAAAAAGGGATATTCTTCGATCAAAGATGGGTGCCCCTTCGCATATTAGCTCAGGCAGAGCCGGCTCTTTATCGGAAACTTCTGGCAGCAATACAATTCTTACTCAGTCAGGAAATTCTATAAGATATTGTAAAAGGTTTTCCTAATGGATCATTTGCAAAAACTTCATAGCCTTCGCTGGAAGGGCGTCGTTGAACGAAAAATCTTGTCCTTTGAACATGTTAAGATCTTTGAAAATTGACTGCTATCTCAAGTTTGTTTGCATATACTTGTCAAGATGATTTACGACCGTTTGACGTAAAGAGCTAGAGCCAGATTTTCATCAAAGAGAAGATACATCAAATTGCTATATGCTCAGCCACTTCCAGTTCTGCAATAGCGAAGCAAATTATGAGACTACCGCTCGTCTTAACGAAAGGTGGTTTTGTGAAAGAGTTATCAGGTGGAAGGTTGTGGTGAGGAAGGACACAATGAGGGCCTTGTTAGTTGCTTCAGAGATGAGGATTTACCTTTGGATGTGAGGTATATATAAGGTCGACCAGTTTTACCCGAGGGGAAAAGCTACCGGCCGGTCTAATTTATCCTGCACAATGGCCTTTGATGCTGTTATTATTGATCTTTCTACCCTAACTTATTACTCTTTGCAAGGGTTAGAATGGCTCGCAAACTTACAACATTGGCGAAAGAGAGGATGTAGCTCCTCTTCGATTGTAGCTATGTTGTTTTCATAAAGCTTGCAATTATTTTCCTAACCTTTAAGCTTCAATTGGCTTTATTCCAAGCTTTCCCATCGAGTACCTATAATATCCACTATGATTTCGCCCATAATTAGCCATAGCCTACGTCAGGCCTTTGTTCAACGACTCTATGCTTATGCCGTACTTACGAAGTTTAAAGCCAGTTAGCTCTAGCCATTCAGCAAGCTTTTCCTGAGCTCATATTCTTCAGACATATGGCGGCTATGTCCGCATAAGCGATCTGCAATTGGAGCTGGAAATATTTCCTCTCTCTGTCTCCGAATATGCCATTCCAGTCACACTTGACCCTCATTAAATATATCTTTTATGAGTTTAACACTTGGAGAAGGCTTGCTTAGCAAGACATGGTTAACATGGCCTCATGACATCCTGTCTACTGCGACGTCTCAACATCTCCCGAGCATCTTTCTTCTTCATAGGTTTTGGTAATATTATCACCCCTTCGTCTGGGCTGCCCAACTCCTCGCATAAACCACTCCACCACATGTAGGCTGCTAGAGCACATGTTGCGGCATCGGCCTCATCGTCTGTGATTTTTTTCGCCAGATTTTTCACACCTAGTCTTCTCAAACAATTGACAAGCTTCTCAACACCCTGTTGTTTGCGTGGTATTCCAAGAACATCCTGCACCCCGCCAGGATACGTCTCAAAAACTTTTACACCACGCCTCCTCAGCTCATCTGCAATCTTTATACCGCGCGCGGTCAGCATACGCATGGCTCCTATTGTTATGGGGAAGAACTTTATGCCACGCCTCCGCAGCTCGTTGTCGCACTCCCTAAAATGTGGTTGGCCGCGCTTCTCCAAGTTTTCACGGCCGCGTGGCAGTCCAAGGGGGGCATCTATAGCTACAACAGCAGGGTTATAACACTCTACGTCGGCTAAGATCTCCTCGTCGAGAAACCTTACCCATGTCCTGCAGCGCAGGCCCTCATCCAACAAAGCCATGCCAGAAGGTTTTCTAACACTGCCAGCCAAGTCAACACCTAGGAAAACAACCATCCAAAAATGCTTCAACTTCAAGAGATAAAAACATAAACGACAACCCTTTCGGTATGCATGTTAAAGTCATATGTGTAAGCACTTTTAAATAAGTCGACCTTCCTATAACAGCATGCTACAGATAGGCATTGGATGTTCAAGCGACAAAAACCCTTACCCAGCCGCTGTTGAGAAAGCCAGACGGTTTGGGGAGAGGCTTGCTCGTTATCGGGAGAAAGTCGTCCTACTAACAGGTGGTGATGGAGGCCTGATGCGGATAGTGTGTGAAGAGTTTTTCAAACGTGGCGGTATAACCGTCGGAATCATCCCCTACGAAGACGAGCAGATAGATGAGACAAATCCACGCTACAACCCCTACAACACCATCTCCTACCGTAGCGGACAGACTTTTCAAGCAAGGAGCATAGGCCTCGTCAGAAGCAGCGACAGCTTCGTCATCCTCGGAGGAGGCTCGGGAACAATAGTAGAAGCACATCTAGCATACATTTACCGTATACCTTTAATCATACTGACAGAAACAGGATACCCGTCGGACCTGTTAAAACAAATGCATCCAGATGGCTACCTTGACCACAGAAAAATCCAAGCCGCCCTATACGTTGAAGACCCTGTAGAAGCAGCCGACAAAGCGGTCGAGCTAGCAGAGAAACGTAGGCAACAACGTCGCTGAAAAGAAACAACTTATTAGAATCGTTTTCATAATTTTTATCATGATTGTTGAGAAAGATATTGAAGAATTGCTGAAGGAGCCGTTGAGGGCTGTTGAGGTCGGTGAAAAAACAATCTCACAGCTCTTGAGGGAGATGAGGGATACTGGTTTCCAAGGAAGAAATCTAGGCCTCGTAGCGGATGTGTGGGAGAAGGCTTTGAAAGCAGACGATACTGTAATAATGCTTGGCTACGCAGGCTCTCTCAGCACAACTGGGCAGTGGAAGATCATTAAATGGTTTATCGAGAAAAGGTTTGTAGACGTGGTTGTCTCGACAGGGGCCAACATCTCGGAAGACCTTTTAGCCGCTATGGGCCTCAACTACTACATCGGCACACCTTTCGTCGATGACGCCATGCTACGTAGGATGGGAATATATAGGTTTCATGACGTCTATGTCAGAGAAAAGGATTACGTCGAGATGGAGAAGATGCTTGCTGACTTTATGTTGACGCTCGACGGAAGAAAGCCAATGTCCTCCGCAGAGTTTCTCCATCTTCTCGGCAGGTGGCTTGACGATAAAAATATCAAGGGAATAGTTCAAGCAGCCTACAAGTCTGGCGTCCCCGTCTTCAGCCCAGCCATAGAAGACAGCGGCTACGGCGTAGCATACCTGATAAACCGGTATAGAAGACCAAATTTCAGCCTAATCCTCGACCACTTTAAAGATTATGAACAGCTGGTAAGGATCAAGGGATCTACAAGAGACAGCGCAGCTATCTTCATAGGAGGAGGTGTTCCTAAAGACTTTATACAGCTTTCAGCTACAGCTGTTGACCTCTTGCTTAACGGCGACCTGTATAAAACAAGGCCCCACCGTTACGCCGTCCAGATAACTACCGACAGCCCTCAATGGGGAGGCCTGTCGGGTGCAACGCTTGAGGAGGGGAAGAGCTGGGGGAAGGAAACCCCTGAAGGATACGCTGTCCAATGCTTCTGCGATGCAACCATAGCCCTTCCGATACTGGCTCACGCACTCTATGAAAGAGTGGGTGAGAGGCCCTACAAGCCAGACCTATCCTGGGTTTTTAAAGATATACAATAAAGGAAGCAGGCCATCTGTTGACGGATGGTTTTTAAACCGTTATTTTTCACTTATTGTGTTGCGGATTTATAACCCTTTCACAAAATGGGTGGAGTATCCTGACAAGCCTTCAAAGATAATTAGCCTGTGCCCTTCCGTTACTGAAACCCTCTTCATGCTCGGTGTAGGCGATAGGGTAGTAGGAGTCTCAAGCTGGTGCCATAAACCTAGGGAAGCCCTGTCAAAACCCAAGGTCGGTAGCTACATCGACATCGTAAAGGACAAAGTCCTAAAGCTCGACCCCGACATCATCTTCACTACAACAGGTGCGCAAAGAGAGGCGCTTGAGAAGCTTCTATCCCTCGGATATCCGACATACCCTCTGCCCCTTCCTAAAACCGTCTACGACATACTCTCCATGGTCGTCGAAGTAGGGGGGCTTGTAGGCGAACCCTCCGCGGGCCTCGAACTCGCCTACAAGCTGTCCAGAAGTTTAGAGGATCTAAGATCTCTCAGACGTCAAAACAAAAACCCAACGGTTTATGTCGAGATCGACCTTGGAGGACCCACCATACCAGCCTACTTCAACCACATCACCTCCGCACTCCACTTGGCCGGGTTAGTCAACGTCTACGGAGAGGCTCCAACCGCTTACCTTTACGGCATGAAGGTTGGTGATTACAAGGTGTTGGATGTAGTCGACGAGTTGTTGAGGAAAAAACCCGATGTAATAATCTACGAGTCGAAAAACTTTCACCCGTCGGGGGACGAGGGGTTGAACGTTATGAGGGAAAGGGGCCTAGGAGAGGTTGAGGCCGTTAAATCCGGCAGGGTTATAACTCTTCCGGCAGATACGCTGGCCCATTACGGCCCCACATTCCTCACAGAAGCCGTAAAAGTCTGCACCATGGTTTGGGAGCTGTTCTGAACCAAATATGCTTTAATACCCGCGGCCTTCACCCGTCTTAGATGGATTTCCCTACACCGGATCTCTGGAACAGTTTGACAGGCTATGGATATGTCGGCGTCTTTGCGGCCAGCCTTCTTGGAAGCCTATTACCGTTTGTCTCAGGACCGTACATACCGCCTATAATAATCGCCGTCATGGCTGGGAGGCTTGAACCTCTACCAACGGCTTTGGTCAGCGCTTTGGGAGCCGCGTTGGCGAAGCTTGTGCTTTTCCGCCTCTTCAAGGGAGGCAGACTGCTTCTCGGCCATGAGACACGTAAACGGATGCAACCGTTGGAAAGGCTTGTCGCCCGCCATGGCTGGATCGCTGTCATGGGAGCAGCAGCAACGCCGTTACCCGACGACGTCATCTTCTTCATTCTCGCAGCTACAAACTACAGCAGCAAACTTTTTCTACCAACAGTGTTCGCCGGCAAACTCATCATCACAACAGCTGTGGCCTATCTATCACTCTATTGGGGAAACCTTACATGCTACATCGTTGAATGTGCTCTGGAAGTCAACGTAGTCAACACGGTACTGATAGCCGTAGCCACGGCAACAGCCGCCATAGGCATCGTATATTTGTTGACAAGGTTGGACTGGGCCAAAATACTTGTAAAAAACAACGAACCATAGTTGCTGCATCCTAGATTTGGGGAGAAAGGTTGGGCTAAAATTTCCTCCGATTTTGAACGGGTTAGTAACCGTAATCCGTTAGGGTTGGCCGATGTCTACAACATCTCCTTTCACATTAACTGTGTGTTTTCGCACAGTCTGTTTATGAACAGCAATGCTACCGGATTTAAACATTATACTAGCAAATTTTTAGCGTGCTTTAACTGTTGTATCCAGCCTTTCCAACACATACCGCCTGTCACTTATTCCACCGTACTAAAATCCCATATCAAACAGAGCACCAGCCTGTACGTTTTACCCCTTAACCTTAACTTGAATCATACAAAAGCGTTAACCTTCCCTGACAAGCCTTT
>FWWM01004224.1_pt1 | contig 33879 bp, 36 predicted proteins | sample 2228351 | NCBI WGS metagenome assembly FWWM01 (sample SAMEA103939774, study PRJEB20133) | metagenome
CCACACTCGTTGGCCAAGATTCGAGAGCCGGCCGATCGGGCCAAACCACAGGCTGGCTGCGGGGTTGGAGGAGAAGACGCCTTCTCATCTACCCACTCCAATCTGCAGAGAGCCACTCTTACCTATCGCCCCGCGCCCTGCGCCTCTTGCTCCTCCTGGTTGGCCAATTGCCATGTCAGCGCCACGACGTAACGCGTAACAGCCACGAGCAAGCGGGGCTCAATCGTGTCCGCCGTGTCGGAGGGCTGGTGGAAGTGCGGATGGGGTCCGCCGGTCACAACGGTGATGGTCGGAATACCGGCTTCCTTGAACGGCACATGGTCGCCTCCCGGAAAGAACCCGAATAGGTCCAGTTTGTCGGCCAACCCTGCCGTTTGGCCGGCCAAGGCCGCCACCGATTGGTCGAACCCGGTGACGCCGACGGTGAGCCGGCCGTTGCCGATGCCGGCGTGATCGACGTTGATCATGGCGACGGTGCGCTGCAGAGGAAAGACCGGCTGTGCGATGTAGAGTTTGGACCCGAGCAGCCCTTGTTCTTCGCCGCTGAACGAGAGGAACAGGATCGAACGCTCGGGTTTCAAACCGGATTGAATCAAGACCCGCGCGACCTCGAGCAAGACCGCTGTGCCCGATGCGTTGTCGTCCGCGCCGGCAAACAACAACCCGGCCTGCCGTCCGAAATGATCGCGATGCGCGCCGAGAATGACGACTTCCTCCTGCCTCGCGGGATCGCTGCCCGGCAACAGGAAAAGCACATTGTAGAGCATGCCGGGCGCGCGCCGGCTGGTCCACTGCATGCGGACCAACGTGCGTGTGACAAACGACCTGGGCGCCGGATCACGGTTCAACAGCGCCTGCAGCTCGCGTAACGTCCGACCTGCCGGTGCTTGGCCGGTCACAAGCCGTTCCGCCACTTCCGTGCCGATCCATGCGCCGGGTAACGCCTGATCGTCCTGAGCTGATCCGTAATAGGCGGTGGGCTTTCCCGAGATGCCGCGCCGCGCTTCATAGGTGCTCAGGATGGGGCCGGTCGCCGTGAGATAAGCGATCGCGCCGTTCCGTCGCGCGGTCTGCTCCTTGTCGGCATGCGTCACCGGCCGGGGGTAGTGTTCCGGTTTCCCGCGCAGGAACAGGACGACCTTCCCGCGGACGTCGAGGCCGGCATAGTCGTCGTACCCGCGATCCGGGTCGGAGAGGCCATAGCCGACGAACGCGACCGGAGCGGTCGTATCGACAGAGGGGGAATCCAGGACGGGGAGATAGTCCGCACCGGGGCGGAGCCGGACGGTCTGATCGCCGACAGAAAGCTGGAGCAATGGACTGTCTTCGATCTGCGTCACCGTGACCGGTCGGGTCATGGTCGGGATGGACTCGGTGGGATTGGCCGCGGTGGTCACACCTGGCGGCTGAAGACCGAGCGCTTGGAACTGGCTCGCCAGGTACAGACCGGACAGGAAGTCCTCAGGCGAGCCGGTCTGCCGCCCGCCCAATTCTGGGCTGCTCAGCTTGGCGACGTTGGCCAGGAGGCGTTCGCCTGAAATAAGATCGAGCGCCTTGACGAGCGCGCCGGTATCGGCGTCGGCTCCGGCCAGCAACACGCCCACGCGGGACACCACAGCCAGTAGCCCCACGGCAGTCAGACCGGTGACGGCGTTCTTCATCGTCTCTCCCCCGTTGCACAGCTTCGAGCCGGCAGGGTACCATGCCGGACACGGACTTCCAAGGTGACCCATGGCTGAGACCGTCGGTTCTACCGCCGCTCCCAATCGGCTCATTCACGAGACCAGCCCCTATCTTCGACAGCATGCGTACAATCCGGTGGACTGGTATCCCTGGGGCAAGGAGGCCTTGGCTCGCGCGAAGGCGGAGGACAAGCCGATCCTGCTCTCGATCGGCTATTCGGCCTGCCATTGGTGCCACGTGATGGCACACGAGTGCTTCGAAAACCCGGACATCGCCAAGCTGATGAACGAGCAGTTCATCAACATCAAAGTCGATCGGGAGGAGCGACCGGACCTGGACGACATCTATCAGAAGGCGGCCCAGGTATTTCTGGGGCGCGGCGGGGGGTGGCCCCTGACCGTGTTTCTCACGCCGGATCGGGAGCCGTTCTATGGCGGCACCTATTTTCCGCCGGTGCCGCGTTACAATTTGCCGGGATTTCCCCAGGTGCTGCTTGGCGTCGTCGAGGCCTACCGCGGACATCCGGACCGGGTCCGGCAGAACATCGAGCGGGTGAGGAACGGGTTGCAGCGGGCCGGCGCGCCGCAGCCGTCGTCGGAGCCGTTGACGGACGCGTTGCTGGATGAGGCGGTCAAGGACCTGAGCTTGGTCTACGACTCCCTGCACGGCGGGTTCGGCGACGGGCCGAAATTTCCGACCGTGCCGCCCCTGAGCCTGCTATTGCGGCAGTTCTACCGAACCGGCGACCTTGCCTCTCAGGGAAAAGTCATCCATCAGCTCCGGCGCATGGCGGCCGGAGGGATCTATGACCATCTGGGCGGGGGATTCCACCGCTACGCGGTGGACGCGCAATGGCTGATCCCGCACTTCGAGAAAATGCTGTACGACAACGCTCAGCTTGTCCGCATCTACCTGGATGGCTGGCGGCTGACACGGGAGATCCGGTTCAAGCAAGTCGTCGAGGAGACGCTGGAATACGTTCGTCGGGAGATGACCCATCCGGGCGGCGGGTTTTATGCGGCGCAGGATGCCGACAGCGAAGGCCATGAAGGCAAGTTCTTCGTCTGGGAACCGGGCGAAATTAAATCAGAACTGGGACCGGAATTGGGTGAATTGTTCTGCCGAGTCTATGGGGTCACGGCGGACGGTAATTTTGAAGGCCGGTCGATTCTGAACCGGCTGGCCGGTCTCAATCTCAAACCCGAAGAGCAGGAAGAGCTGGAAACCGTTCTGGCTCCGGCGAGGCGGCGGTTGCGGGAGGTCCGCGACCGGCGCGTGAAGCCGGAGCGCGATGACAAAATCTTGACGAGTTGGAACGGCTTGATGGTTTCAGGCTTCCTGGACGCCTACCAGACTTTCGGGACTCCGTCGTATCTGGATATGGCCGAGCGGGCGCTGGCTTTTCTGCTGGAACGGGCGTGGATGAACGGTCGGCTGCACCGAACCGTGACGGGCGGACGAGCACGGCTGAACGGCTATCTCGACGATTATGCGTTCCTGGCGGCGGCGTTGATCGACGCGTACGAGGCGACCTCGCAGCGAGGGTATCTTGAGCATGCGGTCGAGCTGACGGAAATTATGCTGGAACAGTTCTGGGACGACGAGACGGGCGGCTGTTTCTTCACCGGGCGGGACCACGAGGCGCTGATTCAACGGATGAAGTCCGGGACCGACGGGGCCATGCCGTCCGGCAACGCGGTCGCGGCGACAAATCTGCTGCGGCTGTTTTTCTACGCGGGCGAGCCGCGCTATTGGGACCGGGCCGAGCAGACGCTCCGCGTCTTTCGCGCCCAGATGGATCAAAACGCCTATGGCTCGGCGGCCCTGCTGTGCGCGCTGGACCTTTTTCTTGTGAAGCCTAAGGAGATCGTGTTGGTGGGGGCGCGGACCGATCCGGCCGTGCAGGCGCTGCTGAGGCAGATTTACGGCTGCTATGTTCCGAACAAGACGCTCATTGCGCAGGTGAACACTCAGAACGGGGGACCGGTGCGGGTCCCGGGGCCGACCGCCGGAAAAGTCGCGGTGAACGGCAAGCCGACCGTCTATGTCTGCCAGGGGTTCACCTGCTCCCGGCCGGTGACCGAGTGGGCGGAGTTGCAGCCGTTGCTGGAAGCAAAGTCAGGGGCTGCACGATGAGCGAGCCGGGTCGAGGGCCGTACGACCATCTCTATCAGCGGTATGTGCAGAGGCGCGACGCGCATCAGGGGTACGAGTTTCAGCAAGCGCCGGTCGGCAATGTGCCGCCGCCGACCGTGACCTTCGCGGAACGGCTCAAGTGGTGGACGTTGGATCGGTGGAGACGCCTGCGACGGGTCCGGGCGGAGCGAGACCGACTGCAGCAGGAGATTCTCCGGATTAAAGAGGCGCCTCAACGGTCGGAGTCCGGATCGGAAGGCGATACGGTCAGCACCCGTTCGGATCACCGGTCCTGAGCTTCGCTTGCGACCTGTTGGGCGCGTCACGGGAGACAGTAAAGGGCAGAGATGTGAAAATTTGGGATGGAGGAAGGACGATTCCGTGCGGACAATGGCGGTAGAGATGGAGAGAGAAGGGAGCGGAGAACCGGGGCGGCGCATCGGGCGTCACGGTCGGGGCGCAGCCGTGGCCACCGCCTTGGCGGCGGCCTTGCTTTGGGGGAGCGTGTCCGCGCCGGTCGCGCACGCCATCCGGGCGGAGAGCCCGAGCGAGAAGGCCGAAAATCTCAAGAAGCAGGCCGAGGCCGGACTCTTTAAGCTTTGGAACTTCGATCAACAGACGGTCGGGAGCGTCCCGCTGGGCTTCTCCGCGCTGAACTTGGGAGACGGTCCGGCCGGGACCTGGCAGGTGCAGACCGACGCGACCGCCTCTTCCGCGCCCAATGTGGTCCTGTCGGCGTCACCCTGTCCGAGCCAGACGTGTTACCGCCTGTTGGTGGCGGACGGCCTGCAGTATGAATACCCGGATCTGACCATGCACCTGCGTTCGGGATCGGATGGAGGCCGGAGCGCCGGAGGAGTCGTCTTCGGCGTCCAGGATGCCAAGAACTTTTACGCGGCGGTGGTGGATTTGACTCAGCAATCCCTGGAGGTGATCCGGGTGGTGGACGGGAAGGAGAGCGTGCTGGGCCGCGCGACCGTCAAGCTGAAGCCGCTGCCCTGGCACACGTTGCGGGTCCAGCGGAATACGATTATCAGCAAGGACTTCATCGAAACGTTTGTCGACGGGGAACCGGTGCTCTCGGTCGAAGATCAGACCCTGGGGCTGGGGCAGGTGGGACTCGTGGCGCGCGGCGACTCGACCGTGCAGTTCGACAACTTCCATGCGATTCCGCTGTTTTCCCATCGGCCGCTCTCGCCGCCGGCCGCCTATTGAGATCAGGAGTCGCAAAATCGCCTCCGACTTGCTTTTGCGCACCCCGTGCGTTAGAGTGAAGCCGCTTCGCTGTAATGGGCCCGGCAGAGAAGCGGGGAGAGCAGCAGGGCCTGAACCGATGTTGTTTTGGTAGTGTCCGGGATCTGATTGGAAGCCAGACCTAAGTCGCCGCAGTGGTCGCGTCTTCGGGCCGTTCCTTCCTTGGTTCGTTCTCGCATCCAAGACAATATCACTTTCGCAAAGGAGGAACCCGATGGGTTCGAAGATTTATGTTGGGGGGTTGCCGTATTCCACGACCGAGCAACAGTTGAGCGATTTGTTCGCTGCACACGGGAACGTGCAATCGGCGCGGATTATCACCGATAAATTTACCGGTCAGTCGCGGGGCTTCGGCTTCGTGGAGATGGCCACGGACGAAGAAGCCAAGACCGCGATCGCCGCTCTGAACGGCACTCAACTCGGCGGCCGCACCCTGACTGTCAACGAAGCGCGTCCCCAGGAGCCGCGCTCGGGCGGCGGCCGAATGGGCGCGAACGCCGGCGGCAGACGCTGATCGGCGCTGGTTCTCACAGCCATCCGGGGCTGCCCTTCGAACGCAGGGCGGCCCCGTTTTCTTTTGCGCGCTCTGACCGGCAAAAAGAGGAGTGGATGAAACAGACGGTCTGGGGATTGGTTGGCGTCGTCGGTCTTCTGGGAGTACTTCCCTGGGGCAGTTGCGTCCGCGCCGAAGACGGCTTGACCGTTGCCGACGGGCTCGTGGTCACTTTGGAATATACGCTGACGCTGCCGGATCAGACGGTGGTCGATTCGAATGTGGGGAAAGACCCGCTCACGTTCACCCAGGGCGCGCATCAGATCGTCGCCGGACTGGAAAAGGCGCTGGTCGGTATGAAAGCCGGGCAGAGCAAGCGGGTGGAGGTATCGGCAGCGGAGGGATTCGGCGCATACAGCATGCGAGCCAGGACGGAGGTCGAGAAAAGTCACGTGCCGGCCGACGTGAAGCCCGGCATGTGGTTGCAGTCCGCCGACGGCCGGCCGGTGAAAGTGTTGGAAGTGAAAGAAGAGACCGTCGTGCTCGATCTGAGCCACCCGCTGGCCGGCAAAAATCTTATCTTCGACGTCACCGTGCTCAAAGTGGGGAAACCGGCGCCCGAGGCGTCGACGGAGAAGCCTTAGCCCTGGGCAGACGCGTTCCCTGAGGGCTTCTCAAGCGCGGACCTGAACGAGATCTTGCCAGTTCGTCGTGTAGGCGGGCGAGCGGTACGCGAACTTCGCCTGCCAGGGTTGAGCCAATCCGGCGGCGGCATAGCGGATCGTCCCCGCGCCCATCCGTTGATTCAGACGATCCAGCGTCTGCATGAGGCGGCGGGACTTTTCGCGATCTGTCGCATCAAACAGGTCGATCTGTCGTCGATCCGCGGGCGTCAGCTCAGTCAGCACCACGCCCGCTTTTTTGTATCGGCATCCGGCTGTGAATGCGCGCTCGACTCCGCGTAAGGCGTAACGGATGAGATTGCCGGTATCCTCGGTGGGAACGGGCAGGTCGAGAAACACGGACTGCGAGTCGCGCGAGTCGTCCGTGAGCCGGGGCGTCGTCAGGAACACCCACAGCCCTCCGGCGAGCAAACGTTCCCGACGCAACTTTTCCCCGGCCCGCGCCGTATAGGCCGCGACGGCTTCGCACAGCTCCTCCAAGGATTCGACGGGGCGTCCGAACATGCGGGAGACGGCAATGCCCTGTTTGGGCGGAGGACAACCCTCCACCGAAAAACAGGACAGTCCGCGCAACTCGCGCACAAGCCTGAGACCGACGACGCCCAGATGTTTTCCGATCCAGCCTTCGTCCGCGTCGCGCAACTGCAAGGCCGTCCGGATGCCGTGGGATTCCAACAGGCGGGCGGAGCGTTCTCCGACCCCCCAAATCTCACCAACTGCCGTTGCGGCGAGAAGGCGATCACGATTCGGCAGGTCGGTGAGATCCAGCACTCCGGCGCCTTCGGCGGCTCGTTTGGCAAACCGATTGGCTAGCTTAGCCAGCGTTTTCGTTTCTGCAATTCCGACCGAGACCGGCAGGCCCGTCCATTGCTTCACGGTCCTGAGAATCCGGCGGCCATACTCGGTCCGGTTGATGCGGGGCAAGCCGGAAAGATTCAGGAACGCCTCGTCGATCGAATAGACCTCGACCTCCGGGCTGAATTGTTCCAGCGTTTCCATTACCCTTCGGGACATGTCTCCGTACAAGGCGTAGTTGGAAGACAAGAGTCTCACCCCGTGAGTCCGGATCAGTGCGCGGATCTGATAGACCGGAACGCCGACCGTAATGCCCAAAGCCTTCGCCTCATTGGACCGGGACACAACACATCCATCATTGTTCGACAGCACCACGACGGGACGGCCTTCGAGCGACGGGTTGAAGACGCGTTCGCAGGACACATAGAAATTGTTGCAGTCGACCAGGGCGAAGACCGGTTGCATCGATGTTCAGACTTTGTGGATGACGTAGGTCACGACGCCCCAAATCTCGAACTGTTGGTTCTCGCGCGGTCGGATCGGGGGATAGCGGCGATTGTCTGCGACCAGGACCGGTTTGGCGTTGACCCGCTGCAGGCGCTTGACCGTCAGCTCGCCGTCCAGCACCGCGATCACAACGTCGCCCTCGGCCGGAGTCAGCGCCCGGTCCACGATCAAGAGGTCGCCGGGACGGATGCCGGCATCGATCATCGAATCGCCGGTCACGCGGACAAAGAACGTCGAGGCCGGATGTTTGATCAAGTGCTGATTGAGGTCGACCGTTCCCTCCACGTCATCGTCTGCCGGCGAAGGAAATCCCGCGGGAACCGAGGCGACGAACAACGGCCGCTCGCAGGCGAAAGATCGGTCTGGTTGATGCACGGTCGCGACCTCCGGCGGCATGATTCTGCGGGTTGAGCGATGGCCCCACCATGGTAGTCGGACTGGCGAGGGATGTCTAGGGACCTAGCGCGACGTCAGTCGCTGCAGGTTGCAGGGGTGAAACACGGTACCCTATAGTGGCAAGCGGTGCGTGCATGATGAGACAACTTGTCACTGCTTTGCGCAGCGGACATTGGCCGTCGCTGGTCGGGGCTTGGCTGCACTTCGAAGTCAGCTTCATGACCTGGCTCCTGATCGGCGCCCTCGGCGTATCGATTGCGGAAGAGTTCGCGCTGTCGCCGACGCAGAAAGGGTTGCTCGTCGCGGTTCCGTTGCTCGGAGGCGCGCTGCTTCGGGTCATCGTGGGATTCTCGAGCGACCGGTACGGGACGAAGCGGACCGGACTGGCGCTGCTGGCCTGCGAGCTGGTCGCGGTGAGCTGGGGCTGGTTGGGAGCGGCCGGCTATGAGCAGGTTTTGGCGGTCGGGCTGCTTTTGGGTGCGGCCGGGGCCAGTTTTGCGGTCGCGTTGCCGATCGCCAGCCGTGCGTATCCACCCGCGCACCAAGGACTGGCGATGGGCGTGGCGGCCTCCGCCAACAGCGGCACCGTGCTGGCCATGCTGTTCGCGCCGAGGTTGGCGGAAGTGGCCGGCTGGCGCGGGGTGTTCGGGGTTATGATCGCGCCCATCCTGCTCACGCTGGTCCTGTTCGCGGCGTTGGTGCGGAACGACCACGTGAGCCTCTCGCGGGTCGAGCGTCAGTGGCAGTGGTGGGCGCCGATGGCCGAACTGCTCCGGCGGCCGTCGATGTATTGGCTGTGTTTCGTCTATGCCGTGACGTTCGGCGGATTCGTGGGGTTCTGCAGCGTCCTTCCCATCTTCCTGCATGATCAATACGGGTTGAACCCCGTGACGGCCGGTTCGGTGACGGCCCTGTGCGGGCTGGTCGGGAGCGTGATCCGGCCGTTCGGCGGGTACGTTGCGGATCGCATCGGCGGGCTTCGCGTCCTGCGCGCGGCGTTTTTGGTTATTGCCGGGCTCGTCGTCGGCGTCGGGGAACTGCCCGCCTTGACGTGGGCCGTGCCCCTTGCGGTTCTGGCCGTGGCCGGCATGGGATTCGGGAACGGCGTTGTGTTCCAGGTCGTCTCGGACCGATTCCCAAAGCAGATCGGTCTGGCGTCCGGGTTGATCGGCGCGGCCGGCGGCTTGGGGGGCTTTCTGTTGCCGGTCTGGTTGGGGATCTTGAAGGATGCGACGGGGACCTTTCAGCCCGGGCTGTGGCTCTTTGCGGTCCTGGCCGCCGGGGCGGCGGCGAGTGTGACAAGGGTCATCAGACGGAATCGGACAGCCGCCCAGCCATAGGACGATCCGGGCTGGTTTCCCATTGACAGGGGCACCGTAAAGAAGGTTACTTGGGGGCCGCATTTCTGGTAAGGTATTGACCGCAACTCAGAATTCAGAACTCAGAATTCAGAATTAGGCTTCAGTCATGCCGTCTCCCTTCGATACCATCGAACAGGCGATCAAAGAGATCAAGAAAGGCCGCTTTGTCATTCTGGTCGACGATGAAGACCGGGAGAACGAAGGCGACCTCGTCATCGCGGCCGAAAAGGTCACACCCCAGGCCATCAACTTCATGGCCAAACATGCGCGCGGGTTGATCTGTCTCGCCTTGACACCCGAGCGCGTCGAAGAGCTCCAGCTTCCGCCTCAGTCCCCCGAGAACACGGCGACGTTCGGCACGGCCTTCACGGTTTCGATCGATGCGCGGCGGGATATTACCACGGGTATCTCAGCGGCCGACCGCGCGACCACCATTCATGTGGCGATCGATCCCAGGACGAAGCCGTCCGATTTAGCCAGGCCAGGCCACATTTTTCCGTTGAAGGCGCAGAAGGGCGGCGTGCTCAAGCGGGCCGGGCAGACCGAGGGCTCGGTCGATCTGGCGCGTCTTGCGGGACTGTATCCGGCCGCGGTGATCTGCGAAATCATGAACGAGGACGGCACCATGGCGCGGGTGCCGGAGCTGGCCAAGTTCGCCAAGGCGCACAGGATCAAGATGGTCACGATCAAGGCGCTGATCGAATACCGTCTGCGCCGTGAAACGTTCGTGAAGCGGGTCGCCAGCGCGCGGTTGCCGACGGTGTTCGGGGAGTTCGAAGCGGTCGCATTCGAAAACGAAATCGACGGCGGAAACCACATCGCGCTCGTGAAGGGTCGGGTGGACGACGGGGCGCCGACGTTGGTTCGGGTCCACTCGGGATGTTTGACCGCGGATGTCTTCGGCTCGCTGCGCTGCGACTGCCGCGACCAGCTTCACCGCGCGATGGAGATCATCGAGAAAGAGGGGCGCGGCGTGCTGCTCTATCTCAACCAGGAAGGGCGCGGCATCGGGCTGCTCAACAAGATCAGGGCCTACCATCTGCAGGACCAAGGGAGCGATACCGTCGAAGCCAACCTCAAGCTCGGGTTTAAAGCCGATCTGCGCGACTACGGCATCGGCGCCCAGATCCTCGTCAACCTGGGCCTTCGGCAAATCCGGCTCATCACGAACAATCCGCGCAAGATCGTCGGCATCGAAGGCTACGGCCTGCGCGTGGTCGAGCGGGTGCCGATCGAAATTCCGCCGCGGGCGCACAATGAACACTACCTCCGCACCAAGAAGGCGAAGTTGGGACACATCTTAAAGAAAGTCTAGACGACGCGGGGCGAGCGGCTAGAGGCTATAGGAAAGACAATCGCGGAACGTCCCATCGGGCCCGAGCCAATCGCCCATCGCCAGGACCCGTTTATGAAACTCCGGAAAGGCTCGCACGATGCGACCGGCCTGCGCTTCGCGATCGTCGTCAGCAAGTTCAACAAATTCGTGACCAGCCGGTTGCTGACGTCCTGCGCGCAGGCGCTGACGAAGGCGGGAGCGAAGGAAGAAGCAATCGAGGTAGTACGGGTGCCGGGGGCGTTCGAGATTCCCTTGGCGGCGCGGACCGTGGCGAAGTCCGGTCGGTTTGATGCGGTGATTTGCCTCGGCGCCGTCATCCGAGGCGACACGCCCCATTTCGACTACATCAGCGCGGAAACCAGCCGCGGGATCATGCAGGCGGGTCTTGACGCCGACGTGCCGGTGGTGTTCGGCGTGCTCACGACCGACACGGTGGCGCAGGCGATCGAGCGCGCCGATCCGGATAAGCACAACCGCGGCGCGGAGGCTGCGAAGGCGGCCATTGAAATGGCGACGGTGATGCGACAGCTCAAAGGCGACGGCCGGCCTGCGGTCCGTAAGCCGTCGGGCGCGCGTGCCGCATCACGCCGTCGGAGGAGCTGATCCGACCTATGGGTTCCCGACGCAAGGCCCGTGAGCGGGCCATCCAGGTGCTGTTTCAATATGACATTCACGGCAAGGGCGGCGAGTGGCTGGACGAATTCTGGAAGCACTATCCGGAAAAGGAAGACGTCCGGGCATTCGCCGAGCGGTTGATCGAGGGCGTGCTGAGTCATCGGGAAGAGTTGGACGCGCTTATCGGGTCCTACGCCACCAACTGGAAGGTCAGCCGGATGCCGATCGTGGATCGGAATATTCTGCGGGCCGGCCTCTTCGAGCTGCTCTGGTTGCCCGACGTGCCGGCCAAGGTCACCATGAACGAAGCGATCGAATTGGCCAAGAGCTTCGGCGATGAAGAAGCTTCGAAATTTGTCAACGGCGTGCTGGATCAGGTCCTGAACAAGGAACCGCGTCTCGAAGCCAAGCGCGTCGAAGCGTTAGGGGTAAGGCGTGAGGGATAAGGTGCGAGATGACAAGCAATGACGGCCGAGCGCCTTTTTCTGCTTTGCATCCCTGACGCTTCACCCCTTACTCCTTACGGGAAAAAATGATTGACCGCTACACCTTGCCGCGCATGAAGGCCGTCTGGGATCTTGCGCACAAGTACGAGATCTGGCTGGAAGTCGAGTTGCGGGCCTGCGAAGCGCTGGAACGGGCCGGTCAGGTGCCGCGCGGGGTCACCGCCCGCATCCGCCGCGCCGCGCGGATCGATTCGGAACGGATCGCGGAGATCGAGAAGGTCACCAAGCACGACGTCATCGCCTTTTTGGAATCGCTCGCGGATTCCGCGGGACCGGATGCGCGGTTTCTCCACATGGGTCTGACCTCGTCCGACATCGTGGACACCTCCCTGGCCGTCCAGATGGCCGAGGCGCTGGACATCATTCTGGAGGATCTGGACGAGTTGCTCGACGTGTTGAAGAAACGGGCGCTGGAGCATCGCGATACGATCATGATCGGGCGCTCGCACGGCGTTCACGGCGAACCGATCTCATTCGGCTTCAAGCTGGCCATCTGGTACGAGGAAGTCCGCCGCCATCGCGATCGCCTGCAGGCGGTCCGCGAGGAGATCGCGGTCGGGAAGCTGTCGGGCGCGATGGGGACCTTCGCCCATCTGGGATCGGACGTGGAGGAGTTCGTCTGCAAGCGGCTCGGGCTCAAGCCCGAGCCGGTGTCCAACCAGGTCGTCCAGCGGGACCGCCACGCGGCCTACGTGTCGGCGCTGGCGCTGCTCGCGGCGAGCATCGAAAAGTTTGCGACGGAAATCCGGCACCTGCAACGAACCGAAGTGCTGGAGGTCGAGGAGTTTTTCTCGGAGGGACAGAAGGGATCCTCGGCCATGCCGCACAAGCGCAACCCGATCGCGTCGGAGAACCTCTGCGGCCTGGCGCGCGTGGTTCGGGCCAACAGCCTGGCGGCGATGGAGAACGTGGCGTTGTGGCACGAGCGGGACATCAGCCACTCGTCGGTCGAGCGGGTCATCCTGCCGGACAGCACGATCCTCGTGGACTATATGCTGGTCCGCATCACCGACATCATCAAAAACCTGCTCGTCTATCCGGATCGCATGCGGCGCAATCTCGATCTGACCGGCGGATTGGTCTATTCACAGCGGTTGCTGTTGGCGCTCGTGGAGAAAGGGGCGCAACGGAAGGACGCCTACGAGGCGGTGCAACGGAACGCGATGGAAGGTTGGAAAGGCGGCGCCGGCTTTCAGGATCTGGTCGGCAAAGATCCGTTCATTGCAAAGTATCTCAGCCAGGCCGAGATCAAGGCCTGTTTTGATCCCAGGTATTATCTGCGGCATCTGGACAAGATTTATCGGCGGGTGTTCGGTCGGGGTTCGATCCGGCGCACCCGTCCGAGAAAGCGGCGGGCATAGGATGGGTAGGACATGACGACCAAGGGCGAGCTGATCTACGAAGGGAAAGCCAAAAAGTTGTTCGCAGCGGATCACCCGGATCGCGTGATCCAGTACTTCAAGGACGATGCCACGGCCTTCAACGCGCAGAAGCGCGGCACGATCGTCGAGAAAGGCGTGGTCAACAACCGGGTCTCGGAGCGACTCTTTCGGTTGCTGGAAGAGGGTGGCGTGCCGACGCACTTCATCGAACGGCTCAGCGATCGCGAGATGCTGACCAAGCGGGTCATGATCGTGCCGATCGAGGTGGTGGTGCGGAACGTCGTTGCCGGCAGCCTCGCGAAACGGCTGGGGTTGAAAGAAGGCGACGCGATCGAGCCGCCGCTCGTCGAGTTCTATTATAAGAACGACGCGCTCGGCGATCCGTTGATTACCGACGACCACGTCGGGCTGCTCAAGTTGGCGACGCCGGCGGTCGTGCGGGACCTTAAGGAACTGGCGCTCAAGGCCAACCGCGTTTTGACGCCGTTCTTCAAAGAACGGAAGATGCTGCTGGTGGACTTCAAACTGGAGTTCGGCGTGTATCACAACAAGCTGATCCTCGCCGACGAGATTTCGCCGGACACCTGCCGGTTCTGGGACATGGCCACGGGGGAGTCCATGGACAAGGATCGGTTTAGGAAAGATTTGGGGAGGATTGAGGAGGCGTATCAAGAGGTGTTGCGGCGAGTGTGCGGATGAGCGATGGCCTCGGCCTGCGCCGCTCAGACACTGCGGCTCGGCCGTACTACGGCTCACTGCCGCTCGGCTGCGGAACTCGTTCCGTTCAAGGCTTCGCCCGGACGGAACGTCGGGCAGTCCTCGCCGCCTTGCGGCGGCCGCTTCAGTTCGCCAAGTGCGGTAACCTGAGCCTTCGGGCAATTCGCGACGCAGGCCGAGACCGTCGCTGATCGTCGTGCTGCTCCTCTTTGAGAGGGAGAGCATAAAGGAAAACGGTGAAGCGGTTTCTGCAGTTTTTCCTGAACGACGGCCTGATAGCCGCGGTTCTCGTCTGGGCCGGGGTGGTCGGCCTGATGGCCTATCATCTGACCGACTCGACGTGGCGGTGGGCGTTCGTTGCGCTCTCATTGGGCGGGCTCGCAACCGTCGGGGGGATTCTCTGGATTCGTCGGTACATCAACGCGCTCACCAAAGCGTCGGAGCAGGAGAGCAAACCGTGAAAGCGAAGATTCATGTCACGTTGAAGCCGGGCATTCTCGATCCGCAGGGGAAGGCGATCGAGCATGCGTTGGAGACCTTGGGCTTCAAGTCGGCGAGCAACGTGCGGGTGGGAAAGTATATGGAATTGGACCTGAGCGAGAAGGATAAAGCCAAGGCCGAGGCCGAGGTGAAGGCCATGTGCGAGAAGCTGCTGGCGAACACGATCATTGAGGAATATCGATACGAGCTGAGCGCTGATACAGCGCGCAATTAGAAATGTGAAATGTGGAACGAGAAATGGTGGGTCTACAATTTCTCATTCCTAATTCCTCATTCCTCACTTGGGCATGAATATCGGCGTCGTCGTCTTTCCCGGCTCTAACTGTGATCACGATTGTGCGTACGTCCTCGGCGACGTGTTGGGGCAGTCGGTCACGATGGTGTGGCACAAGGAGACCTCGCTGGCCGGCCTCGATGCGGTCATTCTGCCCGGCGGGTTTTCGTACGGCGACTATCTGCGGACCGGCGCCATTGCGCGCTTCTCGCCCGTGATGGGGGCGGTGAAGGACTTCGCCAAGAGCGGCGGGCTGGTGCTCGGCATCTGCAACGGGTTTCAGATCTTGCTGGAGGCTGGGTTGTTGCCGGGCGCCATGCTGCGGAACACCTCACTCAACTTCATCTGCAAGGACGTCTGTGTCCGCGTCGAGAACGCCGCCACACCGTTCACCGGACGATGTGAACCCGGGCAAGTCCTGAAGATCCCCATCGCCCACGCCGACGGCAATTACTACACCGATCCTGTGACGCTCGCCGCCTTACAGGCCAACGCGCAGATCGTCTTTCGCTACTGCACGCCGGACGGCAGGGTGACGGCGGAGGCGAACCCGAACGGCTCGCTCGACAACATCGCCGGCATCCGCAATCCCGACGGCAACGTGCTGGGCATGATGCCGCACCCGGAACGCTGCGCCGAAGCGGCGCTCGGCGGCGACGACGGCCGGCTGATCTTCCTGTCGATGCTGGATGCGCTGAAGAAGATGAAGGGCCAGCCGAAGATGGTGAGAGCGTGATGGCCGGGGCCTGCCCTGCTCAACACTCGGGGTACCCATTGCTCCTTCTCTGCAATGGGTCATGACCGCACTACGCATCACGGCCGCTCGGCTGTGCAACTCGTTTCATTCTAAGCTTCACTTGAATGGAACTTCGAACAGTGCTCGCCGTCAGCTTCGCGTACCGTGTCCGTTCGGCAAGTGCGGCGATGTGAGTCTCCGTGTGATTGCGCGATGCAGGCCCTGGCCGTCACGTTGGAGCGCTTCGGCGTGCGGAAGAGGCGAGCTGATGAGTGGAAGTATGACCGCGGAGTCTGCCGGCTGACCAGCACGTCCGGCTAGGCCGTCTCACCGACTCGGCGGCGTGCGCAGGCGGGATACTGGGTACCTGTTGCACATTCCCGTCGCAACGGGTGGCTCCTCGCATCGCGCACCCTGCACCCGCCCGGTGTGAGGTCCCCGCTCTAGGCAGACGGGCTTCCAGGTCAGCGTCACCCGCGGTCAACGTTCTGATCCAAAACCGTAGCAATCTAAGTACGAGCGGCGAGGTTTGAACATGGCGGTTCCGGACTATCAGAAGTTCATGCTTCCGATTCTTCAGGTCGCAAGTGATGGTATGGAAGACAGTACCGCGGAAGCGCACGATACAATGGCTGAACAATTTGGTCTGAGCGAAAAAGATAAAAACGAATTGCTTCCCAGCGGCACTCAGACGAAGCTGAAGAATAGAGTCTCGTGGGCTGTAATCTATCTCACTAAGGCGGGATTGCTCGAAAGACCAGGGAGAGGACGATTTCGAATTACTGAAAGAGGCCTCAAGGTATTGAACAGCAAACCATCAGAGGTCAGCACCAGGTTTCTCAAACAGTTTCCCGAGTTCGTGGAGTTCCAGAAAGGCACTCGCTCTTCTCAAAAGGAGGAAGAGATCGAAGATGCCCAGCGCACCCCATTTGAAACTCTCGAAGTCGCCTATCAGGACCTTCGGCGAGCGCTTGCACAGGATCTGTTAGATCGCGTCAAGCGTTGCTCGCCAAGGTTTTTCGAAAAACTCGTTGTCGATCTCCTGGTCGCTATTGGCTATGGAGGGTCGAGAAAGGATGCCGGCCAAGCTGTTGGACGGTGTGGAGACGACGGGGTCGATGGGATCATCAAAGAAGACAAACTGGGTCTGGATGTCGTCTATATCCAGGCAAAGCGCTGGGAGGTGACAGTAGGCAGGCCCACTGTTCAGGAATTTGCCGGTAGTCTGGAAGGGCATCGGGCGCGGAAGGGCGTTCTCATGACGACCTCGCGGTTTTCCCAAGATGCCAAGGACTATGTGGGCAGGATCGAGAAAAAGATTGTCTTGATAGATGGCGAGCAACTGGCGCAATTGATGATCGATCACGGGATCGGTGTGACGGAAGTGGTCAGCTACGCGGTGAAACGCATGGATTCGGATTACTTCGAAGAAGAATGATTATCGTGGTCGTAGTGCGACAGGTCGGCCTTCTGTTCGTTAAGGAGATGTTCTCATGGCACAACCGGTCGCCATGGACATCATCGCTCGCATGGACCTTCTGACAACTGCAAAAAGAGCATCGAGATTCTGGGAGCGGAACGGATTCTGACCGCGCATGCCCGAAGACTTTCCGTATGAGTTAACCGTTCATGCTGCCAAGGTGATTCATGAACGCGAGATCTCCAAAGAATGAATACTTCGTGTTCTGGCCAAACCAATGAAAACCGAGCCGGATCGAAGTGATTCAGAGCTTCGGCATGCCTGAGCTTCTATTCCTGAACAGGGAGGACGGGTACTGCGGGTGATTTATAATACACCACCAATCCTTGGTGAATCGTCAGTGTGTATTTTGACCGAACTCAGAGAGGGCGCCCATGAAAGTGCATTTTGATGAAAAAGCCGACGCTCTTTATGTACGCCTGGACGATTCGAAGATTGTCGATTCTCAGGAAGTGCAGCCGGGGATCGTGCTGGATTTCAACGAACTCAATCAGGTGGTCGGCATTGAGATCCTTAGAAAGAAAAGCCGGGTGCCGCTAGCAAACTGAAACAAATGCAGTTTGAGATTGCCTAATCGGTCTAACGAGCTAAGGACTTCTTCTCTTTGTGGTTTCACAACATGCGCAAGGTCTATAAACGGAAACGACGGGTGTGCATGCTTTGTAAACCCCATAAACGGGGTTGGGTGAATCGGTGGAAAGCAAAAGAGGCGGATCGATTACGGGCTAGGGAACAAGAGATACAACGTGAGGGCGAATGAGGGTGCAAGGCCAGCCCATCACCAAAGACCTCATTGCACAGCATAATCTCACCGACGACGAATACAAGACGATCGTCGAGATTCTGGGGCGGGAGCCGAATCTGACCGAGTTGGGGATGTTCTCGGTCATGTGGTCGGAGCATTGCTCCTACAAGAGTTCCCGTGTCCATCTGAAGCGGTTGCCGACGACCGGGCCGCGCGTGGTCCAGGGACCCGGCGAGAATGCGGGCGCGGTGGATATCGGGGACGGGCTGTGCGCCGTCTTCAAGATGGAGTCGCACAACCATCCCTCGTTCATCGAGCCCTATCAGGGCGCGGCCACCGGCGTGGGCGGGATTCTGCGGGACATTTTCACAATGGGCGCGCGGCCGATCGCGTTGCTGGACTCGCTGCGCTTCGGCTCGCTGGACAATCCCAAGAACCGGCATCTCTTCAAAGGCGTGGTGGCGGGGATCGCGGGTTATGGCAACTGCATGGGCGTGCCGACGGTCGGCGGTGAGGTGGTCTTTAACGACATCTATTCGTTGAATCCGCTGGTCAACGTCTTCTGTCTCGGCATCGCCGAGAAGGACAAGCTCTTCAAGGGCAAAGCGGCCGGCGTCGGCAATCCTGTGATCTACGTCGGCTCGAAGACCGGCCGCGACGGTATCCACGGGGCGACGATGGCGTCCGACGCCTTCGATGCGGAATCCGAATCCAAACGGCCGACGGTGCAGGTGGGCGATCCCTTCACGGAGAAGCTGCTCTTGGAGGCGTGTCTGGAGCTGATGGCCGGCGACCTGCTGGTCGGCATTCAGGACATGGGGGCGGCGGGCTTGACCAGCTCGTCGTGCGAGATGGCGTCGCGTGCAGGGACCGGCGTCGAGTTGGATCTTACCTGGGTCCCGCGCCGCGAGCCCGGTATGACGCCCTATGAGATCATGCTCTCCGAGTCGCAGGAGCGCATGTTGATGGTCGCGAAAGCCGGCAGAGAAGACGAGGTCATCCGGATTTGTCGCAAGTGGGACCTGGACGTGGCCGTGGTCGGCCGGGTGACGGACGACGGCATGTTGCGTGTGAAGGAGAACGGGCTGGTCGTGGCGGAGATTCCCGCCAAGGCGCTCGCTGACGACGGGCCGCGGTACGAGCGGCCGAGCGCGCCGCCGTCCTATCAGGACTGGCTCCAGGCGCTGAATTACGATGCCCTGCCGGAGGTCAAAGACCCGCAAGGCGCACTGCTCGCCTTGCTGGAGTCACCGACCATCGCAAGCAAACGCTGGGTCTACGAGCAGTACGACCACATGGTGCGGACGAACACGATGGTCAGGCCCGGGTCGGATGCGGGGGTGCTCCGCATCAAGGGCACGAACAAGGCGCTGGCGGTGACGACGGACTGCAATAGCCGCTACTGTCTGCTAAATCCGTATGAAGGCGCCAAGATCGCGGTGGCGGAGGCGGCGCGCAATCTCGTTTGCTCCGGCGCCGAGCCGATCGGGCTCACCGATTGCCTGAATTTCGGCAATCCCGAGCGGCCGGACATCATGTGGCAGTTCATCCTCTCGATCGAGGGCCTGAAAGACGCCTGTGAGGCGTTCGGTATTCCCGTCGTGAGCGGCAACGTGAGCTTTTACAACGAGACCAACGGGCTCTCGATCTATCCCACGCCGATCGTGGGCATGGTGGGTTTGATCGAGCCGGCCGATCGGGCGACGACGCAATGGTTCAAGGAGGCCGGCGACGACATCGTGCTCCTCGGCGCGACGAACGATGAGTTGGGCGGAACCGAATATCTGCGGGTGATCCATTCGCGAGAGCAAGGCTCTCTGCCCTTGTTGAGCCTGGAGGCTGAACGTGCCCTCCATGCCTGTGTGCTGCGGCTGATCCGGGAAGGCCTCGTGCGATCGGCACACGACTGTTCCGATGGGGGACTGGCGGTCGCGCTGGCCGAATGTACGATGTCTTCGCACACCCGCCGCCTCGGCGCTGTGGTAAGATTGAATGCTCGCAGGCTTCGCCTGGACTCGCTGCTGTTCGGGGAAAGCCAGTCGCGGGTGGTGCTGTCGGTCAGTCCCGACCATCGGAATACGGTCCTGCGCATCGCGTCGGAGTTGCATGTGCCGGCGGAACTGATCGGGACGGTGGGCGGGGACCGGCTGGTGATCGAAGTCGCGGGCGATCGGAGCATGCCCAGTTGCAAGATCGATGTGCCGGTCGAGACGCTTTATGACCGCTGGGCGTACGCGATCGAAAGGGCGCTGGTCCGGGCGTGAGGGGTAAGGCGTTAGGGGTGAGGGGAATGGGCAACGCGCGCAAGAATCTTCCTATCGCTTCACGCGTCACGGGTTACGCGTCACGTCTGCCTTTGATCACTCCCGACAAATTCCACGATGAGTGCGCCGTGTTCGGGATTTACGGCCACAAGGAAGCGGCCAATCTCACCTACCTCGGCCTCTATGCGCTCCAACACCGGGGGCAGGAAGCGTCCGGCATTGTCTCCGGCGACGGGAACCATTTCTATGTCGAAAAGGGCATGGGGCTGGTCTCGGACATCTACACCAAGTCCGTCCTCAAGCGCCTGCCCGGTCACATGGCCATCGGCCACAACCGGTATTCGACCGCCGGGGGAAGCGATTTCAAGAACGTCCAGCCGCTGATCGTCAATTTCGCCTTCGGCAATCTGGCATTGGCTCATAACGGCAATCTGATCAACGCCACCATGCTGCGGCACGAGCTGGAGGCCTACGGGGCGATCTTCCAATCGACGTCGGACAGCGAAGTCATCATCCATCTGATCGCCCACTCGCGGGCGGACACGCTGCTCGCGCGGGTCATCGATGCGTTGAACCAGGTGCGCGGGGCGTTCTCCGTGGTCCTGCTGACGGACGACGGCGTGATCGCCGCACGCGATCCGTACGGATTCCGGCCGTTGTGCTTGGGGCGCCTGCGGGACAGTTGGTTGGTGGCGTCCGAGACCTGCGCGTTCGATCTGCTCGGCGCCGACTATGTGCGGGAGGTCGAGCCGGGGGAATTGATCGTCCTGGACGAAAAGGGCATGACCAGCTACAAGCCGTTCCCGCCGACCAAGCCGGCCATGTGCGTCTTCGAGTACGTGTACTTTGCGAGGCCGGACAGCCGGATCTTCGGCGCGAACGCGGTCTACGCGACGAGAAAGGCGTTGGGCCGGCAGTTGGCGCAAGAGGCCTGGGTGGAAGCCGATGTGGTGATCCCCGTGCCGGACTCCGGCGTGCCCGCGGCGTTGGGCTACGCGGAAGGTTCAGGCATTCCTTTCGAGAACGGCTTGATCCGCAATCACTACGTGGGCCGGACGTTCATCGAGCCGGAGCAGTCGATCCGGCACTTCGGCGTGAAGATCAAGCTGAACGCCGTTCCCGAGGTGTTGGCGGGTAAGCGAGTGGTGGTGGTGGACGATTCGTTGGTGCGCGGCACTACCAGCCGGAAGATCGTGAAGATGATCCGCCACGCCGGCGCGACAGAAGTGCACATGCGGATCAGCTCTCCGCCCATCGTGTCTCCGTGTTTCTATGGGATCGACACTCCGACGAAGAAGGAGCTCATCGCGTCCAGCCATACGGTTCAGGAAATCCGCAAGTACATCACTGCCGACAGCCTGGCGTATCTCAGCTTGGACGGCATGCTGAAGGCCGCGCCCGGCACGCCGCAGCAGTACTGCACCGCCTGTTTCACCGAGAGCTACCCCATCTCCTTCACCCGCGCCGAAGAGCTACAACTCGGACTCTTCGAGCCCTCACACTGAAGGACCGTCAAGCGTCAATCGTTCATCCTCAACCGTAACCATCGAGTCGCTCAAGCTCCCGCGCGTGACGATTGACGAATGACGGTCGACGCTCTTTTCCGCCTGTTGCTCCTGAAAAAAACCACGTGCTAGGATAAGCGCGAAATGAGGAGTGAGGGGTGTTGATCGCTGAGTTCTGCGGTGTCTGCTCACCTCAGAACTGAGAATTCAGCACTCGGAACTTCCGTTGGGCATGGAGGGTGTCATGAACCGGAAGATTGCCTCCTTGATGGTCGCTGCGATCTGTATGACTGCGGTAGGTCTCGTGTTCGCCGCCGGGTTCTTCAAAATCGGCGAGAAAGCTCCGAGCTTCACGCTGACTTCGCTCAGCGGCGAGACCGTCTCACTGGAGAGCCTGAAGGGCAAGGTCGTTGTGCTGGGGCTCTTCCACATCTGCGAGCCCTGCATGATTCAAGGAACGAATCTGCAGAAGGTATATGAGGCGACGAGGGGCAAGGACGTGGCGGTGATCGGTGTGAATTCCGCCGGCAACTCCAAAAAAGACGTGAGCGAGTTCGTGGCCGAATTTCCCGTCAAGGTCACCTACCCGTATCTGCTCGACCCGAACAAGGTCACGGACAAACTGTACGGCGGAGGGAAGTTCATTCCGAACGTGTACGTGATCGATCAGAACGGCGTCATCCGCTGGCAACGGGTCGGCAATATGGATCTGGCCGGGGCGGAGGTGATCATTCAGGAAGTGGAGAAGTTGCTGGCGAGCGGGGGCAAATCACAAGGGACGTGATGCGTGACGCGTCACACGACGAAGCGGCTGCCTATCTTCGATGGGCTGCTCTGTCCTTCGAGGCGCTCTGACTCGTCACGCGTTACGGATCACGGATTCATATGGATGAACTGGAAGCAGGGAAACAGAAGTTTCTCGATCTCGTGAAGGGGATCGACGGCGCCGTGCAAGTAGTGATCCCTGTGACGCCGTCCAACAGCATGTTCCTGATTTCCCTGACGAAAGGCCCGAACCGCAAATTCATTACCATTCCCGAAGACGACATCATCGATCTCCCCAATGAGGCGGACATTCTGGCGAAAGTGACGAAGGTGGTCACAGACGCCGTGGCGACGCTCTGAGACGGCGCGGCGAGCGGGACGGGCGGGAAAGGCGCGAAGCGGAAGAAGGGGAGAATTCAACGAGATGTCGGCGCCAATTTTCGCTCATCGCGCCTTTCCCGCGATTCGCGCGGTTTTCCCATGAAACAGCTCTTTCCCGGCATCTGGCAGTGGTCCTGGTTCTCGCAGGAGAAGCAGCTTGACTTCAACGGGCTGTTGCTGATAGTCGGCGAACATCGGATCCTCGTCGATCCGCCTCCCATGACGCCGGACGATCTGGAACAGGTCAAACGCGGCGGGCCGATCGATTACATCATTGTCACCAATCGGGACCATGAGCGGGAAGCGGCGACGTATCAAGCCGAGTTCAAGTGCCAACTGCAGGTGCCCGAAGCCGATGCCCCGCAGATGCAGCTCCAACCGAGCAGGGCCTTCCGAGACGGCGAACTGCTTCCCGGCGGCATTTGGGTGGTCCATCTACAGGATCAGAAATCGCCTGGAGAATGCGCGCTCTTTATCCAGCAAGGCAAGGGGATTCTCATTGTGGGCGATGCGGTGATGGGAAAACCACCCGGCTCGCTCAGTATGCTCCCGGCGGAGAAATATGTCGATGTCGCTAAAGCCAAGGAAGGGCTCCGCCGCTTGCTGAAATACAATTTCGATGCGATCCTGGTCGGGGACGGCGTCTCCATCCTCAGCGGGGCCAAACAGGCCGTCGAGCGTGTCATTCAGAGCTGAGTCCATCGCCATGCGCAACGGGCTGTCCGAAGAACTGAACCGCCAGGGCAACGAGCATTTCGCGCGCGGTCATTACACCGAAGCCTATCTCTGTTACGCGAAAGCGTTGGAGTGCGACCGCCTGACCGGCGACCGTCGTTCGCTGGTGGCGACGCTCGGCAATCTCGGCAACATCTGTGCGGTCAGCGGGCGGCGCGAAGCGGCGCAGGCCTACTATCAGGAAGTGCTCGAACTGCAAAAGATTCTCGGCGACGAACGGGGCATCGGGACGACGCTGGCCAATCTCGGGAACCTGCGCGCGGACGCGGGGGAATGGGACCGGGCTCGCGCCTACTACCTCGAGGCCCTGGACATCATGACGCGCGCATACGACGAGGCCGGCAAGGCCGTGTTGTTCTCAGACCTCGGGCTGGTGGCCAGGGAGACGGGACAGTTTGAAGAAGCGATCCGCTACTATGAGCAATCGCTGGTCCTGATGCGGCGTTTGGGCAATCAGGGTGGAGTCGCCGACGCGTGGCGCATGATGGGGCGGACTTATCTGCTCCAGAAGCGCTACGACGAGGCCATCGCCTGCTGCCAGACAAGCCAGGCCATCGCCGAGCGGGCCAAGGACGAACTGCGGGCCGGTGGCGCCCGCTATGTGCTGGCGCAGAGTTACGAAGAGTTAGGCCGGCTGCAGGAAGCCGCCGAACTGCTGGAGCAGGTTGTCCACATGGATCGGAAGTACCGCTTGCCGAAACTCGAGGAGAATGAGACACGCCTGACGACCATCCGCGCCCGCCTTGCCGTCGAAGCCCGACAACAACCCCAGCCGCGAGAGAGCCGCAGATGAACGGGGCGTCGTCTTCCGCTCCGTCATGGGAACACGTCCGATCGTTGCTGTGCCGGATTGCGCCGGAGTTTTACGAATTGGAGCCGGGCGGAGCGCTGGCTCTGGACTTGGGCAGCGAAGGGTGGATGTTGGAAGTGACGCCCGACGGACGGTTGATCTGCCAGAACGGCCTGGCGATGGAGGACATCCAAAGCCTAATGTCCGACGGCACGACGGAAGATCTGGGGACGGATGAGTTGGCCAAGCAGGCGAAATACTATCTCCAGCCCGCCGTCGCTAAGTGCCGCCTGTTTCTCCTCCAAGCCGGGTTCGAAGAGGAAACCAAGATGACGAACCAATACGTGGCCGTCACGTTCCACAAAATGGTCGATTTCGAGAAGCCGGAGGAACTCAAAGAGATGGTCCTGTGGTGCCGGCAACAATTCGCGTGAGCGTGACGCGCCGGACCACGCCGGCGCGCCGGTCCGCCGCCTGATTCTCTTTCAGCGTTCATCACGTGCTCATCCGTTCCTTTGAAGAATTCCGCGACGCGGTGTTCGCCTACCGCCTGCCGCGCATCATCCTCACCGCGCTCGACCTCGATCTCTTCACCGTCGTCGGCTCACGTGCGTGGACGATCGCGGAGCTGTCAAAAAAGCTGCGCGCCAGTCCGCGAGGGATGGACATTCTCTGCCGCAATCTGGCCGCCGCAGGTCTGCTTCGCAAGCGGAACGGACTGTATCGGAACGGCCCGGCGGCCGCCGATGCCCTCAACGCAAAGGGCCCGCACTATCGGGGCGCCTATCTCGAGCTTCTGCGGGATCAGTGGAACGATTGGTCGCAACTCACCGCGTGCGTGAAGCGCGGAAAACCGGTGGACCGACAGGACCCGGATGAACCGGCCTATCGCCGCCGATTCACGTGGGCCATGCACCATCGATCGACGGCGATTGCGCCGAAGGTTGCCGCGCAGGTCGATCTTCGGAACGCCCGGACGCTGTTGGATCTCGGCGGCGGACCGGGCACGTACGCGCTGGCGTTTCTGGCCCGCAATCCGCGGTTGCGCGCGACGGTCTGCGACCGGGCGCCGGCGTTGGAGGTTGCGCGGGAAATCGCGGCTACCCACAAGGCGGGCGACCGGCTCTCCTATCTCCCCCTGGACTTCATGCGCACGCCTGTGCCCGGCCATTACGATGTGATTTGGTACTCCAACGTTCTGCACATTTACTCGCCGGAGGAGAATCAAGCCCTCTTTCGACGGATTTTCCCGGCGCTCGCGCCGGGAGGCCGTCTCCTGATCCAGGATGCGTTCCTGCTGGACCGCGAAGGGTTGTATCCGGTGGAAGCGAGTCTCTTCGCCGTGACCATGTTGCTGTTCACCGAAAGAGGCAACACCTATTCGATCGCGGAGACGAGCCGGTGGTTGCGGGAAGCCGGATACGGGCGGATCAGACGTGTGAGGATGAAGAAGGGGGCCGAAGATTGGGAGGGCGGCCTGCTGGAGGCCTCACGTCCGGCTGCACGTCGAGAAACCCGCGCCCGCCCAGCGCAATCAAGAGGAAATTCAACAGGCCGGTCGATCCGCTGAGCGCGAGGACCGAGGCCCGGGTTTCCGGTTTGGTCACCTCTTGGACCAACGTCGAAATGTCCAGCGCAAGCCCGACCGTTCCATACATGACTCCGACCATCAAAGCCCACCTGGCCTTCGTCAGCAGAAACCCTCCCAGCACAATCGGAACGCCGAACAGAAATCCGTTCCAGATCACCTGCGCGGTGAGCGAAAGCGCGGCGATTGGATGCGCAACGCGCGATAGGACGGCCAGGCTCATCAACGCGACGAGCAGCCCCAGCATGAGGCGATGATGATCCATAGGTCGGGACTATAACGCCGATGGCTAAGGTCGGCAAGCCGGGGCTTGCAGGAGCACCGGCCCAGTGTTAGGGTCGGTCGGGTTCAATCAGAACACTGTTTTGCTTATGAGTCGGCACCCCTCACAGCCTGAATTGCCGTGCGTGCTGATTTACGACGGTCAATGCCGTCTGTGCGTGACCGCCAAGGCGGGAATCGAACGGCTCGATAGAAACGTCGAGCAATCACCCGTCCGGTTCGTTCCGTATCAGAGCGAGGAAGCGGCGCGGTATTTGGGGGCGGAGTACCGTCCCGGCCGTCCCGATATGGCGTTCCTGGTCGGGTCCGACGGTCAGCTTCGCCGCGGGCTCGATGCGTTCCTGCCTCTCTTGCCGGGCCTTCGAGGCGGCCGTCTCATGCTGGCCTTGATGCGGGTGCCGCTGCTCAAGCCCCTGGCTTATCTGGCTTATCGGATCGTCGCCAGAAATCGGTATCGCTGGTTCGGCGAAGTCCACCCGCCACGCTGATCTCGGCGATCCTGCTCTCCCTCCCTAAAACATCCATGCCGCTTTCCCCCCTTTTCGAGGGGTTTGCCTGTCCTAAGCAGAATTTACTCCGGATGCCCGCACAGCCAGAATCCCTCAACACTCATCCACGGAGTTCGTGTCATGAAGAACTTGCTGCGCAACGTCCGGGCTGCATGGCCGATTGCAGGAATAGGACTGCTGATGTGGGCAGGACAGGGATGGGGCGGCGAGCAGCCGACCGGCTTTCATGCCGACACCCCCGTGCTTGCGGCGGGGTTCGGTTTTCAAGCCGGCGGGGAATCGATCATCGTGATCAGGATCTACGACGCCCGGACCGGCCAGGTGCTCTCGGAAGAGTCTTTCGACTTGGCGGTGATCGAGGACGGAGCGCCGACATCCGGCCAGACGACCGGACGGATCTTCGCGGGCGGGATCGGCGGCGGGGGCCCTATAGGCGGAGAAGGTCTCTCGAAATTCCTTCTGCGGGTCTATGATGCTCAGACCGGAAGCTTTCTGTGGGAAGGCCAATTGAATCTGACGACCGGCGGCGAAGGAGAAACAGCCAGGCCCATCGCGAGGCTGGTCCGGCCCACGGTCGCTCTCAAACGGACTGCGAACCCGAGCGGCGCCGCCGTCCAGCCCTATTACCTCGTTCGAGCCCTCGATCCGAACACGGGAAGCATGGTGTGGCAGGACCAATTCGCGCTCACCGGAAGCGGTCGCGGAGCCGGCAAGCCGACAGGATATCGGCTGGTCCCGACGGCGGCGTTCCGCAACCTCGGCCATGAGTTTGAATTCATGGTGAGCGCGTACGAGCGGACAAGCGAAACCCTGTTATGGGTGGATACCTTCGAGTCTTTGGAGCAAGAAGCAGCGCCGGAAGAAGAGGAGCACGCCAGCGTGTTGCCCTTGTGGCCGGGGCGGCAGCGGAAGGCGACAGCCACCCTCGTGGTCTGGAGGAACGCCGGATCTATGTCCTGCCGGTCTTCGGCTTCGCGTGGAGCTGCTCCGTCCACTGGCGCTGGAATTGGTCATAAGAGAGAAACAGCTTGTCTTGCATCGCCGCCGCCAGCGTGTGTCTCGCCTTGAGCATGGCGAGCATCTCTCCGATCCGGTGCATGCCGAAGCGGTCAATGAGGTAACGCACGGCGGAGTTGGCTTCAAAGTAGGCCGCCGCCGCCGCCTCCGTTGACAACCCGCCCCAACTTCCTTCCAGCGCGGTCAGGGGCAAGAGTTTCACTTCGCCCTGGATGATCTGATCCAGATCGGGCCAGGGATCGCCGGCCAATTGCATCGCCAGCCCCTCGTTCAACCAGGTGGGAAGGGCCGCGGCTTCGAGGCCCATGCGTTCATGCAGCAGCGCGTGCACGAATTCATGGCGCAACACGCGGGTCAACCAGACTTGATCGGTCAAGGCGCCTTGGGTCGGGATCTGGATGCGCCCCAGGACCGGATCGAACAGCCCGTCGGCCCACATCGGGCTGCCGGTCGCGCTCAGGAAGTTGTCTTTCGTGTGCAGCACGACGATGATCGGTTTCGCGGGGAAATAGCCGAACTTCTGCCCGATGTCTCGATAGGCCTCTTCCAGAATCTCAAGCACACTGACCCAGGTCGTCTGGTCTTCCCCGCCGTCGAACTTCACCGTGAAATGGGTGCTGCCGCGGGCGGTCATCCGGTGTTCGGTCTTCTCCGTGCGCTTGACCTTGGCGGCAACGGTCTGCAGGTAGGAGCGCAGCGCGGGATCTTGCCCGGCGCGATCGGCCGCCTGTTCCAGATGTCGGGCAGCCGCCGCCAAGTCGTCCCGTTCCTGCAGCAGGTCGGCCATCGCGAGGTGGGGGAACGGTTCGGCGGGCGCCAGGCGGATCACGGTTTCCAGGAATTCCGGCGTGAGCGCGGGATCGCGCAGCTGCCAATAAGCGTGAGCGAGATTGAGATGGGCCACCGGGTTGGCGGGGTCTAACGACACCGCGGTCTTGAACGCCTTGACCGACGCCTCGGTGCCGCCCGTCTTCTCTTGCTGGACGCCCAGATTGTTCCACAGGACGGCGGCGTACCGCCGAAGCTGCGGCTGGGCCAGCGCCTGGGGAGAAAGATCGGCCAGTTTCGCCTCCGCTTCGACGTAATTGGCTTTTTCCAGTTCCTCGTGAATCGTCTTGAGCGTCGCGGCGAACTGCGAATCCGGGATATGGCCGGGATCCATCAGGCGGGCCTGCGGACTTTCCGCGTGAGACACGGTCTCCGGAGCCGGTTCGGTCGGTCGGGGCGCCAGCGCCTCGGTCGGTTCCGTCTTGGGTTGAGGCGGCGGAGGCGGCGGTCGGAAGGTCGGCTTGAACCAGGCGTGATATCCGACAAAGAGCGCCAACAGAAAGGCGAACGGTCCGAGAATATGGGCGATGTTGCGCCGATACATGGTATTCCCTATTGACGGGAAGTGTACCATTGCCGATCAGCCGCTCCAAACATTGTTCTAAAAATGGGCGCGAGGCTAGAGGCCCGAGGCTAGAGGTCGGAGTCTCTTCCCCCTCGCCCCGAGCCCCCGCCTCTCGCCCAGCTATGATTGTCATCCTGCGTAGGGGAACCCAAGGCTCATGAAGACTGTATGGAATTCACGCTGAAAGGCAGCCTGCCCGTCGTTGTGCCGCTCTGGAGCCTGTGCTACCATCTGATGACTTCGCGCACCTGCAATGCCGTCGCCGCTGATTTCCGTCCTCGGTGGTCAGCGGTCGTCGTGCGGGGTAAGGGATGCCCTGATTCATGCCCGCCTCTCCGGCCGCTACCGGCGCAAACCAAACCGATCGCCTTCGGGACATCGTGCATCGCCTCGCCCGCCCCATCGAGTTCGCCAGTCGGGATGCTTACGCCCATTTGGCCGCGGTGAAAAATCTCGGCCAATTCGTCTCGGCTCAGGTGGTGCAGGCCCTGGCCGAAGCGGTTTACTCGCCACAGGTGGAAGGGGAGTTGCTGGCGCTTCGCCAGTTGTTCGCCGATTTCCATGCGGGGTTGTCTCCGGCCGAACAGAAGCGTCGCGTGGAACAGGCGCGAGCGATCATCGAGCGGCTCGCGAAAGCGGAGGCAATGGGCGAGCGGCGCGAGGCGAGGGGAACGAGCACTCGCACGAAGGGCGAGACGCGCGCGTCACGCGAGGGAGCCAGACCCCACGCGAACCTCACCCGTTGCACCAGGAAGCGCACCGGGTACCCGGAAGGGGCTTTGACCCCCTCTGGCCCCTCGCCCGCGATCGAGTTGTGGAATCTGCCCATCCGGTTCGCCAAAGGGGTCGGGCCCAAACGGACCACGGCTTTGGAACGGCTCGGCGTCAAAACCGTGGAGGAAGCCCTGTGGTTCTTGCCGTGGCGGTATGAAGACCGATCCGTGATCACGCCGATCGAGCGGCTTCGGCCCGGTGTGCGGGCGACCGTCTGCGGAACGGTCGCGGCGAGTTCGCTGAAACGCATTCCGCACCGCCGGATGACCGTGCTGGACGTGACGCTCGTCGACTCGACCGGCCGACTCCACGCTATTTTCTTCAATCAGGCATATTTGGAAGAACTGCTCGCGCCCGGCGCCCGTGTGATGATGGCCGGGCGGGTCCAGGTCGGCCGAAAATCCTGGGCCGACCTGCGGCTGGACGTCGATCAATACGAATTGCTGGAGGAGGGTGACGCTCCGCTGCATGTCGGCCGGATCGTGCCGATCTATCATGAAACCAAGGGCTGGACGTCGCGGCACATGCGGGTGCTCGTCAAGTCGCTGCTGGACCAGCATGCGGCGGCGATGCCGGACATCCTCCCGGAGCCCGTTCGCCTTCGACTCAAGCTTCCCCGTATGGCGGCGGCGATCCAGGAGGTTCATTTTCCCCGTCCCGGGACCGATCTCCAGGCCTTGGAACGCGGGACGACGCCGGCGCATCGGCGATTGGCGTTCGAGGAACTGTTTGTGCTCCAGTTGGCGCTCGGGAGCCGTCAACGATTGGTGAAGGAAGAGGTTAAGGGTATTCGGTTCGACGTCAGGACGCCGCTGCTCGGCCGCCTTCGCACCGTGCTTCCCTTCACCCTCACCGCGGCGCAGGAGCGGGTGATCGCCGACATCCAGCGGGATATGGCGTCGCCGCGTCCGATGAACCGGCTCATTCAGGGCGACGTCGGGTGCGGGAAGACCGTCGTGGCGTTGCACGCGCTGGTCACGGCCTGCGGCTCAGGCTATCAGGCGGCGTTGATGGCCCCGACGGAAATTCTGGCCGAGCAGCATTATCTCACTCTGCGCGGGTTGCTCCGGGAACTGGGTTTGACACCGGTGCTGCTGAAGAGCGGGGGGCGGACCAAGGCGCGGACGGCGGCGTTGCAACAGATCGCCTCCGGCGAAGCCCAGGTCGTCATCGGCACGCACGCGTTGATCCAGAAAGAGGTCCGGTTCGCGAACCTGGGCCTGGCGGTCATCGACGAGCAGCACAAGTTCGGCGTTCTACAACGGAAGACCTTGCTGGACAAAGGCTACCATCCCGATGTGTTGGTGCTCACCGCGACACCGATCCCACGGACCCTGGCCATGACCGTGTACGGCGATCTCGACGTGTCGGTCATTGATGCCCTGCCGCCCGGCCGCAAGTCGATCCGTACCTGGCTGTTCACGGAGTCGCAGCGGCGGCGCGCGTATCAGATTCTTCGCGACGAACTCAAGGCCGGTCGCCAAGCGTACATCGTGTATCCGCTGGTCGAAGAGTCGGAGAAAAGCGATCTTCAGGCGGCCATTCAAGGAATGGGGCGGTTGCAAACCGGGGAATTCCGCGACGCCCGCATCGGGCTGTTGCACGGACGTCTGAGCACGGATGAAAAAGAGCGAACGATGGCGGCCTTTAAGGCCGGGGAACTTCACATCCTGGTGGCGACGACCGTCATTGAAGTGGGTGTGGATGTACCGAACGCCACGGCGATGCTGATCGAGCATGCGGAGCGATTCGGGCTGGCGCAGTTGCACCAGTTGCGCGGGCGGGTCGGGCGGGGAGCCCAACAGTCCTACTGTCTTCTGCTCGTATCAGGTCGCCCCGCTGCCCCCTCCTCGGAGGCGCGGCGTCGCCTGGAAGCGTTGGTGAAGTCCAACGATGGGTTCGCCATCGCAGAGGAGGACCTGAAGATCCGGGGTCCTGGAGAGTTTTTCGGCGTGCGGCAGTGGGGTGCGCCGGAGTTTCGGGCGGCAAGCTTGATCCGCGACGCGGACCTGCTCGCGCAAGCAAGACAGGAAGCCTTTGCGTTGCTCAAGCACGATCCGCAGTTGGCCAAGCCCGAGCATCGTGCGCTGCGGGCGACGATGTTGCGGAGATGGCAGGCGAAATTGGAATTGGGGTCGATTAGCTAACAACAGGGCTAGCCGGGAGCGAAGCGACCGTGGGCCTCCTGCAACGACTGAAACATGACCTGAAAGCCGGATGGGCGACGGTGCGGCGGGGGACGGCCGAGGCGGCCAATCGCGCCATGGAAGAGGCGGAATTGTTGCGCCTGCGGTTGGACCTGCGCAAGCTGGACGAACGGATTCGGGACCTGTGCGGAGACATCGGCGAGCGAGCCGTCGGACTGCACGAGCGCGGCGAACCAGTCGAACGCGTCATGAACGACATGGAGATCAGCCGCATGGTCCAAGAAGTCCGATCGCTTCAGGAGCAACGGAAGAAGATCGAGGCCGAGATGGATGACATCCGGAGCGGTCTGTGAGCGCGACGCAACCCGAATATCCGGACGAAAAAGTGTTGACGGGGGTCGATATCGGAACCTTGACGTGCCGGCTGCTGATCGCCCGGGTGTCCGAGGCAGGACGACTGACCGAGTTGCGCTCGGACCGGCGCATCCTGCGGCTGGGCGAAGGTGTCGATCGGGCTCGTACCCTGCGTCCTGAGGCGATAACCCGCGTCATTCAGACCTTGCGAGAATGGAAGCAGGTGATCGAGACCTATCCGGTCGAACGGACCATCGCCGTGGCGACCAGCGCCGTCCGCGACGCAGTCAACCGCGACGAATTCCTGGATCGGGTCAAGGGGGACATCGGCTGGGAAGTGGAGCTGATCAGCGGCGAAGAAGAAGCGCGGCGGACGATGCTGGGCATCCGGTCGGGACTGCCGGCCGGCGTGGCAGATATGCTCGCGCTGGATATCGGCGGCGGCAGCACGGAGTTCATTCTCGATCGTCCAGGCTCGGCGTCACTTGTCCGCTCGATTGATATCGGAGTCGTTCGGCTGACCGAGCGGATGTTGCTCCATGATCCGCCGACCGAGCGAGAACTTCAGGCGGCGCGTGAGGCCATCAAGAAAGAGACGGAGCAGGTTCGAGGGTTAATGGGCGGCCTTTCCGTGGCGACCTTTGTCGGGACCGCGGGGACCATCACGACGCTGGCCGCGATGGCGCAACAGTTGCCGCGGTACGAACCGGCTCGCATCCATAACTATTCCCTGAAGTTGGCCACAGTGCAAAAGTTGGAACAGGAACTCCTCTCGCGCACCAAGGCCCAGCGACGAGGCATGCCCGGACTCGAAGTCGGACGCGAGGACGTGATCGTCGCCGGTGTCCTCATTCTCCGCACGGTCATGGAAACCTTGGGATACTCAGACTGTCTGGTGAGCGATCTGGGCCTCCGCGAGGGTGTGCTGATTGATCTGGCTAAGCGACTAGAAAACCGTAAGGCGTGAATCGTGAGGCGTTAGGTGTGAGGTGGTGGAATGAAGCATCGTTCGGTTCTGCTGCCTCACATCGGTACCCAAGACTATTATCGCCTTGGCCTCTCACGGGTAATTGCTTTGCGATGAAGTCTGGCACACAATGCCAACCTGCGAGAGGGGAGCAACGGATATGAGTACGAAGCAAGCCGTTCTTGACCTTGTCCAGAAGCTGCCGGACGACTGCTCACTGGATGATATCCAATACCACCTTTACGTACTGCAGACCATCGAGCGGGGCCGAACTGAAATCGCGCAGGGAAAGAAATTAAGCCACGAACAGGTCAAGCGAGAGTTAAAGGCAAAGTGGCTGACCCCCACGCGAAGCAGTCTGGACACCGGGAGCCCAGACAGAGCTCGATGAGATAGTTGCCCACATTGCCAAAGATTCTCCACCCTTAGCGCTCGCATTTCTGGAAAAAGTCTTAGAGTCCGCAGAAAGCTTGAGAACGCTCGCCAAGCGAGGGCGGGTTGTGCCTGAGCTGCAAGACCCACGGGTACGCGAACTCTTCATAAGAAGCTATAGACTGTTTTATGAAGTCCATGAACATGAGGTGCAGGTGCTGGGCATCATTCATGGAGCACGAGAGTTCAAGCCAAGGGAAGAAGGTAAGATGAAGTAATCCTTCTCCTCTCCGAGGTCTAATTGGGGCGCGCGATGTAGGACTGCAAGACCTGACCCTCATGAGCGTGTGCCAGGATTAGTTGAAAATTGACGAAGCGGCTGCCTTTGTGGTGCTGTGCGGTGACCGTGGATCAGACAACCACCACCCCACACCAA
>FWWM01004228.1_pt1 | contig 33857 bp, 28 predicted proteins | sample 2228351 | NCBI WGS metagenome assembly FWWM01 (sample SAMEA103939774, study PRJEB20133) | metagenome
TACCCCGAGACCCTCGTGGCGATGTCCGCCCGTAGCGTAGGAACGAGCCCCGCCGGGAGGCGTTCCTGAATCACCACTGGACGAACATGGGCATCACGACGTGGACGAAGTCCTCATCGTCGACGGGGCGGAGGACCCCCGCTTCCGATGGGCTGCGCGTTTCCAGCGCGACGCGACCGCTCTCGATGACTTGAAGCACGTCCTGCAGGTATCGGCCGTTGAACGCGATCTTGGCGCCTTCACCGTCGACCTGCGCGTCGATTTCACCGATGTTGTCGCCGATTTCCTCTGCCCGGGCGGTGATGATCATCTTCCCGGGCTGGAGTTCCTCGCCCGCCTGGAACTGGATGCGCACGATGCCGCTGCCGTCGCGGGCGAAGATGGAAGCGATTCGGGTCTCGCGCAGGAAGTCGGCTACGTCGACGACGGCACGACTCACGTATTCGGTCGGTATGAGGCGCTCGTAATCCGGGAAGGTGCCCTGGATGAGCTGGGCGACCAGCTCGACGTTCTTGAGTTTGAAGAGCACTTGTGTCTTCGCGGCGTTCAGCCTGAGCTCGACGGTCTGCTCTTCGTCGCCCAGAAGGCGCTGCAGCTCGTTCATGGCGCGCGCGGGGATGATGACCTCGGTGCGTTCTGCCACCGCCGTCTCCAGCGGCAAACGCCGAACCGACAGACGAAAGCCGTCGGCGGCGGCGAGGGTGAGCTGCGCGTCGTCCATCACCGTGTCGACGCCCGTGAGCACGGGGCGGGTGTCGTCGGTCGCCGCGGCGAAGACGACCTGGTTGATGGCGTGCCGGAGCGGGCCGGCGGCGATCTGAACCCCCACGCCGTCCTGCACCTGTGGGATCGGTGGGAAGTCGTCAGCGTCCATGCCGCCGATGCTCGCCTGGTTCCGTGCGGCGACGACGCGAAGCTGCCTGGAGCGCGGCGCTAGGCTGAGGTCGATGCGGGCCTGAGGGTCGCCCAGCGCGTTCACGAAGTCGGTCAGCAGTCGCGCGGGCACAGTGATGCGGCCCTCTTCCTCGACCTCGGCGCCGATCCAGCAGCTCAGCGCGATCTCCAGGTTGGTCGCGGCGAGCTTCAGCCGGCCGTCCTCGGTGGCGAGCAGCACGTTGGACGTGATGGGCAACGTGCTACGGGTGGCGACCGCCCGGCCGACGATGCCGAGTCCTCGTGCGAGGTGCTCCTGCAGGCACGACACCTTCATAGCGATAACCCACCTAATCGTTTAGGCGGAAGTATACGGGAGCCGGCCCCAAGGGACAATAGGGCCTGGCGCGCGCTCACGAGCCGCGGCCCCCGAGGCTTGACGGCGCCTTAACGACGCTTAATGGCGCGTTAACCATCGATCGCTATGGTGGCTGGGAACATCATCACAGGAAAGGAGCGCCAAATTGAAACGAACGCAGGGGAAACGGTGGGTCGCGCTCGCATCCGGCGCGGTCGCCGCCGTGGCGGCGTTGACCGCCGCATGCGGAGGTGGGGGTGAGGAGCCCGGTGGCGGCGAGACCGCGGCGCCCGGCGCCACGCGCCCGCCGTCGGTCTCCGGGAGCGTCACCGTGGATGGATCGAGCACCGTGTTCCCCATCACGGAGGCGGTCGCGGAAGAGTTCCGCAATGTTCAGGGGAACGTCCGTGTGACCGTCGGCATCTCGGGCACGGGCGGCGGATTCGAGAAGTTCTGCAACGGCGAGACCGATATCAGCGATGCGTCCCGGCCAATCAAGCAGGAGGAGATCGACGCCTGCGCGGCCAACGGCATCGAGTTCATCGAGCTCCCGGTCGCCTTCGATGGCCTGGCCGTCGTGGTGAACCCTGAGAACGACTGGGTCGACTGCCTCACCGTCGCTGAGCTGAAGAAGATGTGGGAGCCTGCCGCCCAGGGTACCATCACCCGATGGAGTCAGATCCGGGATGACTTTCCCGACGAGCCGCTGGTGCTGTTCGGCGCCGGCACCGACTCCGGCACGTTCGACTACTTCACCGAGGCCATCGTGGGCGAGAGCGGGGCGAGCCGCGGAGACTACACGGCCACCGAGGACGACAACGTGACTGTGCAGGGCGTGGCCGGCACGAAGAACGCGCTCGGCTACTTCGGGCTGGCGTATTTCGAGGAGAATGCCGACCGGCTCAAGCTCCTCGCCATCGACGGTGGCGAAGGGTGCGTGGTCCCCAGTCCGGAGACCGTCAACAACGGGACATACACCCCACTTTCGCGGCCGTTGTTCATCTACGTGCGGGCCGACAGGGCCGACGACCCGGCCGTCAGCGCGTTCGTGGACTTCTATCTGAGCGACGACGCTATGAAAGCCCTGGTGCCGGAGGTGGGGTACGTCGCGTTGCCGGACGGCGTCATCGAGGGCGCCCGCGCGCGGTGGGAGGCCCGCCGGACCGGGTCCGTGTTCCCCGACGCGCCGGAGGGCGCTACGCTGGAGGAGCTCTTTGCGCCGTGACCGTGGGGCCTGAAGGCGGGGCAGGTCCTGCGATCGGCGGAACGCGAAGAGGCGCGGCCGGGTCCGTGGACCCGGCTTCGCCGTGGTGAGGAGTGCGAATCGACGTGACGCAGATCGCGGCCGAGACGACAGCGCCCGCGCCACCCTTCCGGCTCCGCGCCGGCCGGGCGCGCGCCATCCGCGAGGGTGCCATTCACGCGTTCCTGCTGGTATGCGCGGCCGTATCCGTCATCACGACGGCGGGCATCGTGTTCGTCCTCGCCTTCGAAGCCGTGGCGTTCTTTCGGGAGGTGTCCCTCTGGGATTTTCTGACCGATACGCAGTGGACGCCGCTCTTCACCGACGCGCACTACGGCATCGCGCCGCTGCTCGCCGGCACGATGCTCACCTCCATCGGGGCGATGTTCGTCGCGGGGCCGCTCGGCCTGCTCGCTGGCATCTACCTCAGTGAGTACGCCTCCGATCGTGTGCGGTCCGTCCTCAAGCCTGCGTTGGAAGTGCTCGCAGGCGTGCCCACGGTCGTGTACGGCTACTTCGCGCTCCTGTTCGTGACGCCGGTGCTGCAAGACATCTATGGGCGCATCGCCGTGTTCAACGGGCTCAGCGCCTCGTTGGTGATGGGCATCATGATTCTCCCCCTGGTGTCGTCGCTGACGGACGACGCCATGAGCGCGGTGCCGCGCTCGCTTCGCGAGGGCGCCTACGCCCTGGGCTCGACGAAGTACGAGGTCGCGACCCGTGTCGTGGCGCCGGCGGCGCTGTCGGGCATCCTGGCGGCGCTCGTGCTCGCCATCTCGCGCGCCATCGGGGAGACGATGATCGTCGCCATCGCCGCCGGCCAGAACCCGACGCTGACCTGGAGCCCGTTCGTGCCCATCGAGACGATGACGGCGTTCATCGTGCAGGTGAGCCTGGGTGACACGCCGGCGGGCTCCCTCGCGTTCCGCACGATCTTCGCGGTGGGCGCGGCGCTCTTCGTGATCACGCTCGTGATGAACCTGTTGAGCCGGTACGTCGTGGTGCGCTTCCGGGAGGAGTACGAATGACGGCGGCTCCCGCGCTCCAGGCGAGCCTTCAGTTGCGCGTCCGTCGGCTGAAGGGCTGGATCTTCCTCGGACTGTGCCTGGCCGCGGTCGGCATCGCGCTGGCGGCGCTCTTGACGCTCTTGGTGGACGTCGCTCGCGACGGCCTGCCTCGACTGAGCTGGGACTTCTTGAACAGCTATCCGTCGCGATTCCCGGAGCGGGCCGGCATCAAGGCCGCGCTGTATGGCAGCGCCTGGATGATCGCCATCACGATCGTGGTCGCCCTGCCCGTCGGCATCGGGGCGGCCGTATACCTGGAGGAATACGCGGGCAAGAACTGGTTCTCGACGCTCCTGGAGATCAACATCTCGAACCTGGCGGGCGTCCCGTCGATCATCTACGGGCTGCTCGGCCTGCAGCTCTTCGTGCGAGCGATGGACCTGGGGCGGAGCGTGCTCGCGGGAGGGCTCACGATGGCGTTGCTCGTGCTGCCGATCATCATCATCGCCTCGCGCGAGGCCATTCGGGCGGTGCCTTCCTCGATGCGGGACGCGGCCTACGCCCTGGGGGCCACGAAGTGGCAGACGGTGCGCCGGGCGGTCTTGCCGTATGCGTTTTCGGGCATCATGACGGGAAACATCCTCGCCACCTCGCGGGCGATGGGTGAGACGGCGCCGCTCATCACCATCGGAGCGCTCACCTTCGTGCCGTTCGTGCCGGACAGCCCGCTGAGTCCCTTCACGGTTCTTCCCATCCAGATTTTCAACTGGGTGTCGCGACCCCAGGCGGGCTTCCATACCAACGCCGCCGCGGGTATCGTGGTGCTGATGATCATGACGCTGGGGCTGAATCTGGCAGCGATCCTGCTGCGGAATCGCTTCCAGCAACGCTGGTGAGCATGGCCATTCCATCCTCGCGGTTGCGTCCGGAGGTCGCCGTCCAGTCCGAACGGCAAACGGCGCAGGTGTACGACGTCGAGGGCGAGGCCATCCTCCGGACTGAGGGGCTCAGCGTCTGGTACGGCCAGAAGCAGGCCCTCGACGACATCAACCTCACCATCCCGAGAGGGAAGATCACCGCCATCATCGGCCCGTCGGGCTGCGGCAAGAGCACCCTCATCCGCGTGTTCAACCGTATGAACGACCTGATCCCCGGGTTCCGGCTGACGGGGCGGATCTTCTATGAAGGGCACGACCTGTACGCCAAGGACGTCGACCCGGTCGAGATCCGGCGCCGCATCGGGATGGTGTTTCAGAAGCCGAACCCCTTCCCCAAGAGCGTCTTCGACAACGTGGCGTTCGGGCCGCGCGTGAACGGGTACCGGGGCAACTTGCGGGAGCTGGTCGAGCGCTCATTGCGTCAGGCGGCGCTTTGGGACGAGGTGTCGGACCAGCTCGGGAAGAGCGCGCTGGCCCTCTCCGGGGGGCAGCAGCAGCGGCTCTGCATCGCCCGCGCGCTGGCCATCGAGCCCGAGATCATCCTCATGGACGAACCGTGCTCGGCACTCGACCCCGTGGCGACGTTGAAGATCGAGGACCTCATGCGGCAGCTCGTGCCGCGCTATACCATCGTCATCGTTACCCACAACATGCAGCAGGCGGCGCGAGTGTCGGACTACACGGCGTTTCTGCTGGCGGGCGAGGAGCGCGTCGGGCGGCTGATCGAGTTCGGACCCACGGAGCAGATCTTCACCTCCCCGCGCGACAAGCGCACCGAGGACTACATCACCGGCCGGTTCGGGTAAAGCCACCCCGATCGCGCCGTCAGGTCGCGCGGCGTCCCGGCGCGAGGCGCTGATGTTCCGTGTACCCCGCGTTGTGCGCCCTGAAGAGCGACCTCGTCACTGGTACCGCAGGATGGCGCCCGCGCCGTGAGGACGCAGGAGCTCCGCGGCATCGCCTCGCACGAACTCGATCCGGGCGCCGGTGGCCAGGGCCAGCCGGACCGCCCGCGCCGCGAGGTCCGGCGCCGGACGCATCTCAGCGTCACAGTAGGGGCAGCGGTCGGCGCGCTCGCGCACGACGGCGTGCCCTTCGGGGCATTCGAAGCCGTCGACGGAAAGCCCCTCGACCAGGGCCAGCCGGTGCACGCGGCCCTCGACGAGCGCGGTCAGCGTGTCGTCCCAACCGAGCGCCGCGAGCTCGCCCTTCGGCGCGCGCTCGAGAATCTCCTCCACCAGCGACCGCTCGCCGGCCCGCTCGATCTGGGTTTCGATCTCCTTTACGCGGGTGACCACCTCGGCGTCGGTGGCGAACATCTCGCCGGCAAACTCGCCGACCACCTTCTCGGCGAGGGAGCGAGGAAGCGCGTCCTTGAGGGCCACCAGCGCCTCGTCGGGGCCGCCGATGATGAGCCGGTGAAACCGCACGCGCCGGTCCAGCGACCACAGCCGATCGGCGACGTGACGCATGTGCTCGTGGACGTGCCACTCACGATGCCGGGCGTACCGCGCCTGCGACCAGCCGCCCGCGGCCGAGCGGCCAGGCACGACGTCCTCGATCTCGATGCGGTCGCGGATCTCGCCGAGCCAGACGGTGAAGATGCGCGCGCGCTCCTTGTCGACCAACGCGACGCAGTAGCGCTCGTATTCATCGAGGGCGCCGATGAGGGGCACGAGATAGGGCCGTGGGCCGAAGTGCGCGCCGTCGACGATCGGAACCTCGAGTCCGACAGCGATGAAGGCATCGAGCGGGGCGCAGGAGAACATCGCGACGCTGCGTCCGGGCGGCTCGTCCCAGCTGTGCACATATTCGTTCACGCGGGCGATCTCCTCCTCGACACGGGTCTCTGCCGCCGTGTTCTTGACCTGCTGCCGAAGCGGCTTCCAGAGGTCCAGCAATGTGGCCTCGAAGCCCTCGCGCTCGATGTGCGCGGGGTTCACGTCCAGGTAGACGCTCAGGACGCCATCCTCCGGGGCGTGTAATTCGAGCACGCGGTCGATGGTGTCGGCGTCCAGGGCGAGCGCGGGGTAGTTCTCCAGCGTGAGCTGCATCGCATTCCTCCCTCGGTATCCTTCCCGCGTTCACAGTAGCAGGTCGCGACGGTGCTGGCATCGACCGTCTCGCCCGTTGCGCCGTGCCGAACGGCGCTGGCGGGCGGGCGGCTGTCCCCGCGTATAATCGCAGTGGGAAGGGAGGCCCGGTGGAGCGCCCGCCCTTCGAAATCTGGGAACACACGGCCGACGCAGGAGTCGTAGCTCACGGCGCGACGTTGGCGGAGGCCTTCGCCCATGCCGCCCAGGGTATGTACGCCCTGATGGTGGACCTCTCGCAGGTGCAGGAGCGAGAGGCGCGGGAGATCTCCGTCGAGGGCGACGATCCGGAGCACCTCCTGGTCAACTGGCTGCTCGAGCTGCTCTTCCTCACCGACGTCGAAGGACTGGTGTTCCGGCGGTTCGAGGTCGAGATCGAGGGCGACCGGCTGCGCGCGCGGGCCTACGGCGAGCCGTTGGACCCGGCCCGCCACGCGCCGGGCGCTGCAGTGAAGGCGGTCACCCGGCACGGCCTCGACGTCGCCAGGGAGGACAGCGCGTACCGGGTGCAGGTGCTGTTCGATATCTGAACCGGGTCATGACGAGCTGGCGCAAGGTCCTAAAACGTATCGACGACTACCGGTGGGAGCTACCCGCGGACTACAAACCGGGCATGCAGGTGCCGGCGCGCATTTATGCCGACGAGGCGCTGCTCTCCATCGTGGAAGAGGAGCAGGCGCTGGAGCAGGCTGCGAACGTGGCGACCCTACCGGGCATCGTCTGGCGTTCGCTCGCGATGCCGGACATCCACTGGGGCTACGGATTCCCCATCGGTGGCGTCGCCGCCATGCGGCTGGACGATGGCGTCGTCTCGCCGGGTGGCGTCGGTTTCGACATCAACTGCGGCACGCGGCTCATCACGACCAACCTCACGGAAGCCGACGTACGCCCGCGGCTTCAGGAGCTCGTCGACCGCCTCTTCCGTGAGGTGCCCGCCGGGCTTGGCGGACACGGTCCCATCCGTGTCACCGACCGCGAGCTCGACGAGATCATGGTGCGTGGCTCCGCGTGGATGGTGGAGCGCGGGTACGGGCTCCCTGACGACCTCGAGGTTACGGAGAGCAGGGGGTGTATCCCGGGGGCGGACCCCTCGTACGTGAGCGCGCGAGCGCGAGAGCGGGGACACGCGCAGCTCGGCACCCTGGGGTCGGGCAATCACTTCCTCGAGGTGCAGGTCCTCGACACGGTGTACGACCGCGAGGCGGCGACGCGGTTCGGGCTCGGTGAGCCGGGACAGGTGCTCGTCTTCTTCCACTGCGGGTCGCGTGGCTTCGGGCACCAGATCTGTCAGGACTACCTGGACATCATGGAGGCCGCCGCGGCGCGGTACGGAATTCACCTGCCGGACAAGCAACTGGCCTGCGCACCGATCCGATCGCCGGAGGGAAAGCGGTATCTGGCCGCGATGGCCGCGGGCGCGAACTTCGCGTGGGCCAATCGGCAGTGCATCACCCACTGGGTGAGGCGCTCGTTCGAGCTCGTGTTCGGGCGGCCAGCGGAGGAACTCGGCATGCGGCTCGTGTACGACGTCGCCCACAACATCGCGAAGATCGAGCGGCACCGGTTCGAGGGTCGAGAGATCGAGGTCTGCGTGCATCGCAAGGGCGCCACCCGGGCGTTTCCCGCGGGGCACCCGGACGTGCCGGCGAGGTATCGCGGCGTGGGCCAGCCCGCCCTCATCCCGGGCGACATGGGCCGGTACTCGTTCGTGACGGTCGGGCTGCCCCAGGCGATGGAGGAGACGTGGGGCTCGACCTGCCACGGCGCGGGGCGCGTCCGTAGCCGGCATGCGGCCAAGCGGCTGCTCAAAGGCGTCGACATCCGGCAGCGCCTGGCGAAGCTCGGCATCGTGGTGCGGTGTCAGAACCCCGGCGCGCTGGCCGAAGAAGCGAGCGAGGCGTACAAGGACGTGGCGAACGTGGTCGAGGTGCTCGAGAAGGCGGGCATCTCCCGCAGCGTCGCCAAGCTCCGGCCCATCGGCGTCATCAAGGGATGACGGCGACCCGAAGGCGCCGTATGCGACAATAGGGGAGATACGGACGAGAGAATGCTGATGGGTTCGTTCCGGCTCGGAAGGCTGCTCGGCGTCGAGGTCTCCATCCACTGGAGCTGGCTCTTCATCTTCTTCCTGGTCACGTGGTCGTTCGCCGAGGGCGTGCTCCAGGAGTTTTTCGAGGACTGGACAGCGGGGCAACGCTGGGTGGCCGGCGCCATCATCGCGGTAGTGTTCTTCTCGTCGATCCTGGCGCACGAGCTGTCCCACGCCCTGATGTCGCGCCGCCTGGGGCTACCGGTGCATGGCATCACGCTGTTCGTCTTCGGTGGTGTGGCTCACCTGACGCGGGAGGCTGAGAGCGCCCGAGACGAGTTCCTCATCGCCATCGTGGGGCCGGCGACGAGCCTGGCGGCGGCTGCGTGCTTCGGGCTGGGGTGGCTTCTGCTCAAGGCGCCCTGGCCGGGCATCGGCGGCGTCTCGGGCCAACTGGCCGTGATCAACGCCGTCATCGCCGCGTTCAACCTCCTGCCCGGGTTCCCGCTGGACGGCGGACGCGTGTTCCGGTCCATCGTCTGGTGGCGCAACCGGAACCGCCTCGCTGCGACGCGGACAGCGGCCCGGGCTGGCGAGATCGTCGCCTATCTCATCATGGCGGCCGGCGTCATCCAGCTCTTCTCCGGATATCTCATCGGGGGGATGTGGTTCATCCTCATCGGGATCTTCCTGCGGGGCGCCTCAGCGGCCAGCTACGAACAGCTCGTGATCGAGACGACGCTGAGCGGCATCTCCGTCGGCGACGTGATGCAGCGCCAGTTCGATGTCGTGCCTCCCGACACGAGCCTCCAGTCCGTGGTCGACGACTACGTGCTGGCGCGGCATGCCCGGTGTTTCGTGGTGCTGGTGAATGGGGAGTTGGCGGGCCTGCTGACCCTCACCGACATCAGGAACGTGCCGCGGTCGGACTGGCCGCTCACCTCGGTCTGGCGGGCGATGACCCCCGTCGAGCGCATCGTCACCCTCGCCCCCACCGACAGCGTCGCGAAGGCGCTCATGCTGATGTCGGAGCGCGACATCAACCAGATCCCGGTGGTGTGGAACCGTGAGGTCGTCGGGATGATCCACCGCGCCGACGTCATGCGGCTCATCCAGATCCGGCGAGTGATGACGGAAGAACCGGGGGCGTCGCCGGGCGAATCCGCGCCCACGCCGGCGGGCACGCCGCGGGGCGACGCCTGAGTCAACCGACTTTCTCTAGGGGCGCGTACGACAGCAGAAGCCGCTTGACACCGATGCCTTCAGCGAAAACGACGGTGACCTCTTGGTCCTCGCCCGTGACTCTGCACTGGATGACCGTGCCCATGCCGAAGCGAGCGTGGCGGACACGATCGCCGGCGGCGAACGCGGCCTCGACAGGTGCGAAGCGCCGTTCCCTGAGCTGGGCGGCTTCCGCTTGGATGGGCTGGCGCGGCGCGAGGACGTCGTCTGGGATGTCCTTCAGGAACCGCGACGGCGGATTGTGGCGTCCGGCGCCCATCACGTGCCGTACGAATGCGCGGGTCAGGTACAGTTGCTCCTTGGCCCGCGTGATCCCGACGTAACAGAGGCGGCGCTCCTCCTCCATCTGCGCCGGGTCGTCGAACGAGCGGAGATGGGGTAACATCCCCTCCTCCATGCCCGTGATGAAGACGACGGGGAACTCCAGCCCCTTCGCCGCGTGCAAGGTGATGAGCGTGACGGCGTTGGGCACTGATTCGAGCTCGTCGACGTCGCTGACCAGGGCCACGTTCTCGAGAAACGTGGGCAACGCAGCGTCGGGCGCCAGCCCGTCGTACTCAGCGGCGACGGTGCGGAGCTCCTGCACGTTCTCCCAACGATCCTCGCCGTCGTCGAACTGGTCGAGCAAATACCGGCGGTAGGCGATTCGGTCGAGCAGGTCGGACAGGAGGGTGGAGAGCGAGACCTCGCTCGCGCGGCGCATGAGGTCGTCGAGCAGGTCGAGGAAGCCGAGCAGCGCCTTCGCTGCTCTGGGGGTCAGCGGATGGCCGCCCCTGGCGTCTGGGCCTGCCTCGTCGCGGAGGAGATGGAGCGCCGTGTACACGGGCACGCCCGACTCCGCCGCCCAGCGCTCGAGCTCCTCGAGCGTGCGCACACCGATGCCCCGTGGCGGTACGTTGACGATGCGGGCGAAGCTCAGGGTGTCGAACGGGTTATAGACCAGCCGGAGGTAGGCCAGGATGTCCTTGACCTCGCGCCGCTGATAGAAGCGGACGCCGCCGACCAGGCGGTACGGGATGCCCTCGCGGATGAACGCTTCCTCGATGGCGCGGGACTGGGCGTTCGTCCGGTACATGACGGCGAAGTCGCCTGGCTTGCGTTCGCCGCGCCGGATGGCGTCGAGGATTTCGGCGGCGACGAATTCCGCCTCCTCGACCTCATCGGCGGCTTCGAACGTCACGATCGGCAGTCCCTCGCCCCGATCGGTCCACAGACGCCGCCCTCGGCCGTGCGAGCTCGCGCGGATGACGGCCTGCGCCGTGTTGAGAATGCGCTGCGTCGAGCGGTAGTTGCGCTCCAAGACCACCACCTTGGCGGCGGGATAGTCGCGCTCGAAGTTGAGGATGTTGCGGATGTCGGCCGACCGCCACGAGTAGATCGATTGGTCGGGATCGCCGACGACGCAGATATTGCCGTGGCCTGCGGCGAGCTGCCGCGCGAGGACGTACTGGGCGACGTTCGTGTCCTGGAACTCGTCGATGAGGACGTGCAGGAACCGCTGCTGGAATTTCTCGCGGACGTCAGCATGATCGCGCAGCAGCTCGACCGCCTTCATGATGAGGTCATCGAAGTCGACAGCGTTGTTCTCCGCGAGCAAGTCCTGGTAGCGCTGATACAGCCGGGCGGAGACCTCCTCGAAGTAGCTCCGGACCGACTGCTTGAAGGCCGAGGGCGACGTCAGCTCGCTCTTGGCGCGCGAGATGACGGACAAGACGGCGCGCGGGTGGAACTGCTTCGGGTCGAGCCCCAGATCGTTGAGGGCGCGCCGCATGAGCGCCTGTTGGTCTTCTTCGTCATAGATGTTGAATCCGCGTCCGAGGCCGACCCGACCCCCGTCGATTCGCAGGAACCGGGCGCAGACGGAGTGGAACGTGCCGAGGACGACGTCGCGGGCTGCCTCGCCGAGGAGGCCCTCGACGCGGTCGCGCATCTCCCGCGCCGCCTTGTTGGTGAATGTCACCGCGAGGACGCGGTAGGGTGGCACTCCCTCCCGGTCGATGAGGTAGGCGATGCGATGAGCGATCACCCGGGTCTTGCCCGACCCCGGGCCGGCGATGATGAGCACGGGGCCCCGCGTGGCGAGGACGGCCTCGCGCTGGGCGTCGTTCAGGGGGTCGAGAATCGGGTCGATCGTCACGTATCGGTTACTTCGGTCGGGGAACCGGGCTTTCCCGGCTGGTTGGCGTCTCAGCATACCATGCGCGTTCGCTCCACGGGTTGGGTTCGCTTGCGAGCGGCCCTGGCGGGGGTGGCGTGCTATACTCGGGGGACGGCTCGTCACAGCGGGCGTCGCCCGCTGCCCCGAAGGAGGTTCGCGTGGTGCTGGCAGCCTGGCCCGGCGGGAGCTGGGAGGCGACCGTCCGGCTGATCGGGGTCGTTGGCGGCGCCTATCTCGCCTTGCTCTGGCTCAGTGCGATGGTCTGGACGTACCGCGATATCCGGGCCCGCACGCGAGACCAGCTCACGCACATCGTCTCGGTCCTCCTCGTCCTGGTCTTCAACGTCTTCGGGCTCTTCGTGTACCTGGTGCTGCGTCCAAAGGAGACGCTGGCCGAAGCGTACGAGCGGCAGCTCGAAGCCGAGGCCCTGCTGCGAGAGGTAGAGGAGCAGGCGTCGTGCCCGAGCTGCCGGCGCCGCATCCGCGACGATTACGTCCTCTGTCCGTACTGCCGGACGCGGCTGCGCGAGGCGTGCGACACCTGCGGGCGGCTGGTAGGGGTGTCGTGGCAGGTGTGCGCGTACTGCGGAGTCGAGCGTCGCGTGCCCGCCGTGGCGACCGCCCCGGCGACGTCTGTGCGGCAGCCGGCGCGCCGGTCGGCGCGGGCGGTGGCGGCGACGGCGTCGCGTTCGCCCGAACCGGCGTCGTCGAGTCCGACGGCCGCCGAAACCGAGGGCGTTTGAACGGGGGACCCTCGATGGCGTCGGCCATGCTGAAGCGTGGCCTTCTTCATGGGGGAGCGCTCACGCGAACAACGTGTCCAGGGGCACGGTCAGGCGCTCGCGAAGAAGGTCGGCCGCGCGCTCGACCTTGCGCATGCCCGTGAAGCGGCTCACGCCGTAGAGTTTCTCGATGCGCCGCATCGTCTGGTAGGTGTCCAGCGGCGACAGAAGCACGGTGAGGTCGCGCCCCTCGTTGCGAATGCGGTCGAGCACATAGGGTAGAGGTTCGCGTCCTCCCGTAATGATGAGGCAGTCGAGCTCGGTGCCCAGCGCGGCGAGCATCAGGTCCGCCTTCTCGTGCCGGACCACCACCGCCTTGCGGCCCCATCGGGTGAAATAGGGCGCGCCGGGGTCGGACGCGATGGGCGCGACGACGACCCACTCGAGCGTAGTGTCGGCGCCGTCCTCCATGAGGGTGCGTGCTTCGAGCGCGTCGCGGACGTCCCGCACGGCGGGCCCCGCGAGCAGGCGATCTTCGGGCAGTGCGGCAATCACGGGCGGCGCTGGTTTCCTGGCGGCGGCTTCGGGCACGGCGGTGAGCACCACACCGGCGAGGCGCTCGCCCAGGCGTTCGGCCTGCTGGCGCGTCGCGTCGTCGAGCGCCGCCCTGCCCACGAGGATGACGCGGGCGTTCGCCCGTGCCGCAACGTCCGCGACGTCACCGGGAGGCGCCTCCCAGACATCGACGGCGCCGGACGCCTCGAGCGAATCGAGGGGCTGGGGCTCCGGTGGAGAGCGGAAGGCCGGGACGCTGGCGTAGAAGGCGGCGTCCGCGCGAGCGGCGTCGTCGTCCCCGGCCCGACACAGGGTGACCTGCCGTCCCTGGGACACCGCGAGCCATGCGAGTGCCGCCGCAACCGTGGTGCGGCCAGCGCCGGGGGAAACCGAGGCGATGAGCAGCGGAGGCATTGGCGTTCAGGCCGGCGGGACGCGGTCCCTGGGCCGGCCTGGCGAATCATAGCAGAGCGCCGCCTCACGCGGAATCGCCTTGCCCGGTTCGAGAGGCCGTCGGTAGAATGCGATGCAGTGCCGAGGTAGCTCAGTCGGTAGAGCACGCGGCTGAAAACCGCGGTGTCGCCAGTTCGATTCTGGCCCTCGGCACCACTAGCCCTCCTCGCGAACGCCCTCTCGGCTCTCCCCCGTAAGCGTCCGTTCTGATACGGTGCCGGCGTGCCACGTCCAGGGACTGGACTCGCGCTCGCGCTGGCGGCGCTCGCGGCGCTAGCAGGGGCCTGTTCGTCGGGCTCCGACAGCGAGCGGCCGACCGACCCGACGCCACTGCCCACGCAACCCATCCCGTACCGCGTCACCACGCCCTTCGCTGTCCCCCTGCCGGTCGGCTATCGCATCGAGACGGTGCTCGACGGGCTCGACCAGCCGACCGCGATCGCGGCGACGCCGGACGGACGACTGCTCATCACCGAGCAACTCACGGGGCGGGTGCGGGTCGTGCAGGATGGGGTTCTACTGGACGAGCCGTGGGTGGAGGTCCCCGTGTACTACATGGACGCCTTCCTCCAGGAGCTGGGGCTGGTCGGGATCGCGGTCGATCCTGAGTTCGAGACGAACCGCTACGTCTATCTCTACTACACCGAGCGCGACGCTCAGGGCGTGCGCCGGACGGTGCTCGCGCGCCTCCGGGACGTGGACGGCCGCGGGACGGACCTCACCCCCATCTTCACCGTCGAGCTCGCGCCCGAGCGTGCCCATGTCGCCGGAGGGATGGCGTTTGACCGGGACGGCGCGCTCCTCGTGACCGTGGGCGATCACGAGCGCGGCGACCTAGCAGAACGGGTGGACGTCCCCGTCGGCAAGGTGCTCCGCATGGACCGCGACGGGAACCCGATGGCGGACAATCCGTTCGTGGGTCGTGATGACGCCGATCCGCGGGTGTACGCGTACGGCCTGCGGAATCCGTTTGGCATCGCCGTGAACCCGGACACCGGCGAGATCTTCATCACCGAGAACCGTGACGCCGCCGGCGACGCGGTGTACCTTGCGGAGCCGGGCGCCGACTACGGCTGGCCCAGGTTCAAAGTGGTGCTCAGGGAGCCGCTGGTCATTTACGAGAAGCCCATGGGCGTCTCCGGGGCCACGGTCTACACGGGCGACGCACTGCCGGATTTTGACGGCGATCTTTTCTACTGCACCTTTCACGAAGGTGGTGCGCTGCACTGGTCCGATACCGGACCGCTAGAGGGCGTGGAGCTGGCACGCCGGGATCGGCTCATCGCGTCCGGCTGCTCGACGGGGGTGACGCAAGGCGCCGACGGCTTCCTGTACTTCCTCTCGTACACGGGTCAACTGATGCGCATCAGCCGCTGACCGCGGCGGATGCTCCCTGACGCATCCCCGATGCGGTAGAGTTCCGCTCGGGAGGTTCCCGGCGTGAACGTGCGCGAGTGGCTCCGGCCCGCGACCGCGCTGCCCATTCTGGCCATCATTGCGGCGCTCCTGGCGCTGATCGCGTTCGACCTCGCGTCGAGCGGCGACGCATCGCCTTCCGGCGACGAGGTGGCGACGCCGCTCCCGACCAACACGCCCGGTCCCACCCCAACGCCGGGTCCCTCACCGACGCCGACTCCTACCCCCACGCCAGACCCAGAGGCGGCCATTCGCGACGAGCGGCGTCGGACTGACCTGGCGGCGCTGGCGAACGCGCTCGGGGCCTACTACCGACGCTACGGCAGCTTCCCGACCACCGGCGGCAACATTCAGACGCTCTGCGTGTATCGCGACAACGACCAGGGCTGCAAGCTCGCCGAATTCCTCGACCCGCTGCCCATCGACCCGCGGGGCGACCCGAATACGTACGGTTACTGGTACCAGTCCGACGGCGTGAGCTTCATGCTCTACGCGTCGATGGAGACGAGCGCGGCGGGCGCGCAGTGCCCCGCGCGGCCGCCAGCGTTCCTGCGTGAGGTGGCGTTGCTGTACTGCCTGCCGGGAGGTCCGCCCTGAGCGCGGCCGTCGGGTTCGTCTACGACCCGCGTTGCCTGGAGCACGACCCGGGCGACCACCCGGAGTCTCCGGAGCGACTGCGGGCCATTGTCGCGCTCCTCGAGACCTCAGGTGTGCTCTCCCGGTTGCAGTCGATCCCCGCGCGGGACGCGTCGCTGGACGACCTGACGCTCGTGCATAGCCGGGAGCACGTGGAGCGCATGCGCGAGATGGCGGCGTCGGGCGGCCGCTGGGCGGACCCGGACACGTGGGTCGGGCCGCGTTCCTATGACGCCGCCGTGCGGGCCGTGGGAGGAGTGCTCGCCGCCGTGGACGCGGTCGCCGACGGGAAGGTGCGCTCCGCCTTCTGCGCGCTCCGACCGCCGGGGCACCACGCCACGGCATCGCGCGCGATGGGGTTCTGTCTGTTCAACCAGGTCGCCATCGCCGCCGAGCACCTCGTCGCCCGACGTCGGGTGGAACGAGTGGCCATTCTGGATTTCGACGTTCACCACGGCAACGGGACGCAGGACGCGTTCTACCGCCGTGGCGATGTGCTCTACGTTTCGACCCATCAGTACCCGTTTTACCCAGGCACCGGGCATTATCGAGAGACGGGCGAGGGTCCTGGTTCCGGCGCGACGGTGAACCTCCCGCTGCCCCGAGGCGCCCGCGACGGCGACATCCGCCGGGTCGTGGAGGAGGTCGCCGTCCCCGTGATCCGACGCTTTCGTCCCGGGTTCATCCTCGTGTCCGCGGGCTACGACGCCCACTACGCCGACCCGCTGGCGGGCCTCGAGCTCTCGGTCGACGGCTACGGCTGGCTCATGGCGACGGCGAAGAAGCTGGCGGAGGAGCTGTGCGATGGGCGCGTGGTGTGCGTGCTGGAGGGTGGCTATGACCTGACGGCCCTCCCCTGGTGCGTTCGGCGGACCATCGAGGCGCTCGCGGGGGAGGAGCTGACGCCGGATCCGCTCGGGGCGCTCTCGCCCGACGTGCGCTTCGATCTCGACGAGCTCGTCGCGACCTACCGCGAGGCGCACGGGCTCAGCGAGGAGACGAGCGGGTAGCTTGGGCGCTGTCTGGGGAAGGTCAGGCTTCGGCGCAGACGACGGGCAACAGCCGCTGGAAGACCTCGTTGCCCAGCAGGCGGCCGCGGCGGGTCAGGCGGATGTGGCCGTCGGCGCGCTCGATGAGGCCGAACGAGAAGAGCTCCGGAAGCTCCGCGGCGTACACATCCTCGAAGCGCCGTCCGAATCTACGCTCGAAGGCCACGAGGTCGACCCCTTCGACGAGCCGCAGGCCTAGAATCGCCGTTTCGGCCATGCGCATCTCATCGGTCTCGCGCTCGATCGAGGCCACCTGCCGCATGGTGGTGGGTCCGCCGGCCTGGGACGCCTCCCACGTTTCGTTGACCGCCGCCAGGTAGCGCGACGGCAGGCGTTCGTTGGCGAAGCGCACACCGTCGAGGTACGAATGCGCTCCGGCGCCCACGCCGAGGTACTCGCCGTTGCGCCAGTAGACGAGGTTGTGGCGGCACTGGCGTCCCGGGCGCGCCCAGTTGGAGAGCTCGTAGTGCTCGTAGCCGGCCGACGCGAGCAGGTCCTCCGTGAGCTCGTACATGTCGGCCTGCAAGTCCGGATCGGGCGGAGGCGTACGTCCGCGGGCCACGTTGCGGGCCAACGCCGTTCCCTCCTCGACCGTCAGGGCGTACGCCGAGATATGGTCGGGCTCGAGGCGCAGCGCTTCCTCGAGGTTGCGCCGCCAGCCGTCGAGGCTCTGGCCGGGCAGGCCGAAGATGAGGTCGAGGTTCAGGTTGTCGAAGCCTGCGGCCCGAGCGGCGGCGACCTCGCGTCGCACATCATCCGCCGTGTGGATGCGTTCCAGCGCCTTCAGCTCGGCGTCATCGAAGCTCTGGACCCCGAAGCTCAGGCGGTTCACCCCGAGGTCTCGCAGCCCGCGCAGGTACGCCTCGTTCACGGTCCCCGGGTTGGCTTCCAGCGACCACTCGGCGTCGGGCTCGAGACGGAAGCACTCCCGGACGACGTCCGCGACGCGGGCGAGCTCCTCGAGCGGGGTCAGGCTGGGCGTGCCGCCTCCCATGTAGACGGTGGGCACGGGCCGTGAGCCCAGCGAGCGCCCCCATAGCCGTAGTTCACGCTCGAGGGCCTGGTCGTACGCCGGGATGAGGTGGTCCTGTCCGGCGTACGAGTTGAAGTCACAGTATCCGCACTTGGCAGTGCAGAAGGGGATGTGGACGTAGAGGCTCAGGGGCTCGCTCACACGCGCATCGTAGCGCGCCAGCCACGCGGGCCGCCACCGCCGTCATTTTGCCCGCGGCGTGAACACGTCGTTCACGGCGTCGCCCAGCAGGTTGAACGCCAGGATGAGGGTACCGACGACCGACGCCGGCACGGCGATCAGGTACGGGTGCTGGCTGAACGCCCGGATGGACGTCGATGCGTCGTAGATCATCACCCCGAAGCTGGGATGGGGCGGCTGGATGCCCACCCCGAACCAGGTGAGCAGGATCTCGGACCCCGCGATGGCGCCCAGCCCGGACGAGACGCTGACGATCACCAGGTTGCTCACGTTCGGCAACAGGTGACGCGTGATGATGCCGAAGTCGGTCGCGCCGAGCGCTCGCGCCGCGGTCACGTAGTCCGTTTCCCTCAGCGCGAGCACCTGGGAGCGGATGACCCGGGCGCCGCCGACCCAAGAGAAGAGGGACAACGCGCCGAAGATGAGGAAGTAATCGGGGGCGCCCGAATCCCGGATGCCGCCGATGCCCGTCCAGTCCTCGATGTGTTTCGCCCAAGCGTCGACTCGGTCACCGAGCGCGGCGTTGATGAGGATGAGCATAGGGAGGCCGGGCAATGCGAAGAAGATGTCGCCCGCCCGCATGATGAGCGTGTCGACCCATGTGCCTCCCCGGTACCCGGCCAGCAACCCCAGCCCCACGGCCAGCACGATGCCCCCGGTAACCAGCGTCGCGACGGTGACGATGACCGTGGTCTGCATGGACCAGAGCGACCGGCTGAGGAGGTCGCGCCCGAGACGGTCGGTTCCGAAGGGATGAGCGAGGGAAGGTCCCTGGAAGGTGGCGTCGAGGTTCTGTTCGGCGAAGTCGTATGGTGAAATCCACGGCGCGAGAATGCCCGCCACATAGAAGATGGCGATGACGACGAGGGCGGCGACCGCGATGCGCTTCCGCAGCAGCTTGCGGATCGCCAGCGCCGTGGGACTACGGCCTCGGACGACCGGCTCCTCCATGGTCATCGCGGCGGTCGTCATGCGGCGGTCCCTCGCCCGCTGATGCGCACGCGGGGGTCGATGAACGCGTACGCGACGTCGACGACGATGTTGATGAGCATGAACGCCACGGCGATCATCAGCACGAGCGCGAGCAGCAAGTCGTAGTCCCGGTCGTTCACGGATTCGAACGCGAGGCGGCCGGCGCCAGGAATGCCCCACAGCGTCTCGACGAAGAACGAGCCCTCGAGGACGGTCACCAGCGACAGGCCGAAGATGGTGACGAGCGGCAGCAGGGCGTTGCGCGCGACGTGGCGCGTGAGGACAGTCATCTCGCTCAGCCCCTTGGCGCGGGCCGTGCGGACGTAGTCCTCCGTCAGCACGTCGAGCGTGGTCGCTCGCACCAGCCGCGCGACACCGGCGACGCCGGGAATCGACAGCGCGAGGATGGGGACGAGCGCATTGCGGCTGAACACGCCGTCCCATCCCAGCCGCACCCAGCCCAGCTCGACCACGAGCAGCCAGATCGCGACCGGCACCACCACCACGCTGGGAATGGACCGGAACAACAGGAAGGTCCCGATGGCCATCGGGTCCTGCCAGCTTCCCTGGCGAGTCGCGGCGTACATACCCACAGGGATGCCCAGGGCGAAGGTGAGGAGCAGCGCCGCTAGGTTGAGCTGCGCCGAGACCCAGACTTTGGGGAGGATGACATCGACGACGCTACGGCCCTGGTAGCGGAAGCTTTGGCCGAGGTCGCCCTCGGTCAGGGCGCCCTTGACGTAGATCCAGTACTGCTCCCAGATGGGCTTGTCGAGCCCGTACTGGGCCCTGACGCGGGCGAGCGCTTCTTCGTCGGTGAACTGGCCGGCCCGCACTCGAACCGGGTCGCCGGGGCCGAGCCGCGCGATGGCGAACGTGGCGAAGGACACCACGACGAGCACGGGGACGATCCACAGCAGGCGCCGGACGATGTAGCTCGCGAGGCCTTCCACCGCGCGCCCTCCGGGCCGCTACCGCTCGATCGAAACGAAGCGCAGCTTGGGGATGACGATGGGCGTGAGCTTGTAGTCCTTCACGTACGGCTTGATCAGCACGTGGTCGCGGCCGAAGAACAGCGGGATCCACGGCGCATCCTGGATGATGAGCCGCTCAGCTTGCCGGTAGAGTTCGTACCGCCGTTCCTGGTCTTGCTCCGTTCTCGCCTCTTCGAGCAGACGGTCGACCTCCGGGTTCGCGTACCGCGTGTCGTTCTGCCGGCTCCGCGAGTGGAACTTGATGTCGAGGAGGTCTTCAGGGTCGGGGTAGTCCATGATCCAGCCGAGGTTGAACGCCTGATAGCGTCCGGCGTCGATATCGGCGAAGAACGTGGCTGCCTGGGCCTGCTCGATCTTCACGTCCACGCCGAGGTTGTCCTTCCACATCGCGACGACGGTCTCGAGGATGGGCCCGGCGCTGGCCCCACCGCCCGTCTCGGCGATGCTGATCTCAGGCAGCCCGTCCGGACCGCCGTACTTCGATTCCGCCAGCAACTGACGGGCGCGCTCCGGGTCGTAGGGCAAGGCCTGGGCGTTGGGGTCGTGGCCCGGCAGGTCCGGCGGCATGATGCCGTTGGCGACCCGTGCTCGGTTGAACAGCACGACCTCGTTGATCTTCTCGCGGTCGATGGCCATGGCGAACGCCTGCCGCACCTTGACGTCGTCGAACGGCGGGCGCTCCGTGTTGAACCCGATGTAGAAGATCGACAGGTCGTCCGCCGTGTGGTACTCGGCGTTCAACGGTTCCGAGGGGTCCTGAATTCGCTCGGTGTCATCGAGCGGCACGCCCGCCACATCGACCTCCCCGGCCTCGTATGCGGAGAGCCCGCCCCCGGCGAGCAGGAAATGGACCTCGTCCACCTTCGGCGCGCCCAGATGGTAGTCCCGGTTCGCCTCGAGCACGATCCGCTCGCCGAGACGCCACTCTTTGAGCTTGAAGGGCCCGGTGCCGTTCGGCTTGAGGGTCCAGTTCCGCGGGTTCGATTCGATCTCGCGCCGGTCAACGACGAACGCGGTCGGGTACGTGAGCTTCTGGAGGAAGTACGGCTTCGGCGCGTCGATGGTGACGCGGAGCGTGCGGTCGTCGATCACCTCGATGCCGCTCACCTCCTCTGCGCGTCCACGGGCCTTGTCGCGCGCGCCGACGATGTCGCCCAGGTAGAACTCCGCGACCACTGACGCCGTCGACGGGTCCAGGGCTCGCTCCCACGAGTACTTGACGTCTTCGGCGGTGACGGGCCGCCGGTCATGGAAGAAGGCGTCGTCGCGGATGTGGAACGTGTACACGGTGCCGTCTGGTGAGATGCCGCCGTTCTCCTTCGTGGGGACTTCCGCGGCGAGATCGGCGATCACGTTCATGTTCTCGTCGAGGGTGACGAGGCCGCCGAAGATCTCGACGATGTACGTCGCGGACTCGACGTCCTGGGCGAGGGCTGGATCGAGCGTGATCGGGTCGCCTCCCGGGAGGCGCAGGATCTGCTTGCCCTGGGAGTCGCCGTTCTCATCGCTGGGAGCTTCTGGAGTGGGCCGGCTACCGCCGTCGGTCGTGGCGCTGCTGCCACCGTCGCCCCGGCTGACCAGCAGGACGGCGATGACGGCGATCACGATGACCAGCGCCGCGGCGGCGCCGACGAGGCTGAGAACGGCTCGATTCATCTACCTCACCTCACGCTGTGTCCGGGTGCCCGCCCGGCCCCGGAAGTGGTATCGACAGCCCGGCGCGCCGCGCGAGCGTTCGTATCCCTGATTCTCGCCGCCGCAGACGCCGATGGCAACAGGACCGAGCGGCTCTCGCTACTCGAGCACGACGCGCAGTCCGAGCTCGCGCAGCGCTTCGGGGGCCACCGGGTACGGGGCGCCGGTCATCGGGTCCTGCGCCGTCTTCGTTTTCGGGAAGGTCATGACTTCGCGGATGTCCGTCTGGCCCGCCAGGATGGCGACCGTCCGGTCGAGCCCGGTCGCGATGCCTCCGTGAGGCGGTGCGCCGTAGGTGAACGCGTCGAGCAGATGGCCGAAGCGGTGGCGCTGTTCGTCCGGGCCGATGCCGAGCACGTCGAACATCTTCCGCTGGATCTCCGGCAGATGGATTCGGATGCTGCCTCCGCCGAGCTCGAACCCGTTGCACACGAGGTCGTACGCCTGCGCGCGGACCGCTCCGGGGTCCCGGTCGAGAAGGGGCACGTCCTCCGGCCGCGGCGACGTGAAGGGATGGTGCATCGCGTACCAGCGCTGGTCCTCGTCGTTCCACTCCAGGAGTGGGAAGTCGACCACGAAGGCGAACGCGAGGGTCTGCGGGTCGGCGAGCCTGAGCCGGCTGGCGATCTCGCGACGGAGCGCGTCGAGCGCGGGTTTCACGCGGTGGACCGAGCCCTGCGCCTTCTGTGGCAGCCCGCCCTGGCCCGCGACGATGAGCAAGAGATCGCCCTTGGAGGCGCCAGCCCGCTCCGCCATGCCCCGCACCATCTCGGTGGCGAGGTACTTCCCGACGGGCGAGCGGAACCCGTCCGCGGTGAGGGCCGCCGGAGACTCGAGCAGCGCGATCGAGACCAGTCCCTTCGCTCCGTGGTGCTGTACCAGCTCGGTGAGGCCGTCGATCTCGCGTCGGGTGAAGCTCTCTCCGCCGGGGACGCACAGGCCCTCCACCCGGCCGCCGCTGTCGACCGCGGTGCGGAACACCCCGAATTCCGATGCGGCGACGAGGTCGGTGAAATCGCACAGCTCGAGCCCGTAGCGAAGGTCGGGCTTGTCGCTCCCGAACCGGCGCATGGCCTCGTCGTAGCTGAGACGTGGGAAGGGGCGCGTCACCTTCAGGTCGGGACGGACGGCCTGCGCGAGCGATGCATAGAGCTCCTCGATGAGCGCGAGGATGTCTTCGCGCTCGACGAAGCTCATCTCGAGGTCGAGCTGGGTGAATTCCGGCTGCCGGTCGGCCCGTAGGTCCTCGTCACGGAAGCAGCGAGCGATCTGGAAATAGCGTTCGAAGCCGGCGACCATGAGCAACTGTTTGAACTGCTGGGGGGACTGGGGCAACGCGTAGAAGGAGCCCTTCTGAAGGCGGCTCGGCACGAGGAAGTCGCGTGCGCCCTCGGGTGTGGGGTTCGCGAGGATCGGCGTTTCGATCTCGACGAAGCCGCGCTCGGTGAGAAAATCACGGATGTACTTCGTGACCCGGTGGCGCAGGAGGATGCGCTGGTGCATGCCCTCGCGCCGGAGGTCCAGGTACCGGTACCGGAGGCGCAGGAGGTCCTCGACCTCCGTCTCCTCGTTGATGTAGAAGGGTGGCGTCTGCGACGTGTTGAGCAGCGTCGCCGTGCGGGCGCGCACCTCGATCTCGCCGGTGGGGAGCGCGCGGTTCTCGGTGCCGGGCCGGCGCGGGGCGACCTCACCCTCGATCTGCACGACGTACTCCACGCGGAAGTCTTGGGCGACGGCATGGGCGTCTGGCGCCTCCGCGGGGTTGAACACGACTTGCACGAGCCCCGTCGTATCGCGGAGATCCACGAAGATGAGGCCGCCGTGGTCGCGGCGGCGGTGCACCCAGCCGGCCAGGGTCACGGTCTGGCCCGCGTGGTCCTTCCGCAGGGTCCCGCAGTCGTGAGTCTTGAGCACGCCCGGTCCTCCTATGTTACGAGTGGTGGTGGCAGTGTCGCAGCTTCGGCGTGTCGCGGCAATGGCCCGCCGCCGGAATCGTTCCTACTGTCACAATCTGAACGCATGGTATACTCCCGATGTGAAGGTCACCAAAGAGAAGATCCCCGAAAGCCAGATCGTGCTCACGATCGAAGTCCCTCAAGAGCGCCTGGAAGGCGCTCTTGATTCCGCCTATCGGCGGCTCGCGCGCCGGGCGAAGATCCCGGGCTTCCGGCCGGGTAAGGCGCCGCGCGCCCTCGTCGAGCGCCACTACGGACGCGAGGCGCTGGTCGACGAGGCGCTCGATCGCCTCGTCCCGGAGGTGTACCGGGAAGCGCTGGAGAGCGACGAAGAGATCGAGCCCGTCGGACTGCCTCGTCTCGAGGTCGAGACGGTGGAGCCGTTGGTGGTCAAGGCCACCATCCCGGTGAAGCCGACGGTCGAACTGGGCGACTACCGTTCTGTGCGGGTGGAGCGCCCGCCCGTGGAGGTCGACCCGGAGCGCGTCGAGCGGACGCTGCAGGACCTGCGACGTCGCTACGCCACGCTCGAGCCCGTCGACCGGCCTGTGCAGTGGGGCGACGTCGTGCGGGCCGACCTGCGCGCCGAGGCCGCCGGACGCACCCTGGTGGACGAGGAGGACGCCGAGTTTCAGTTGGTCGAAGGGCGCATCGTGTCCCTGCCGGGATTCGCCGAGCGGATCATCGGCGCGACCAAGGGAGCGGTGCTCGAATTCGACCTGACGATTCCCGACGACGTCGGCGACGAACGGATCGCCGGGAAGCCGGCGCACTACCGGGTCCACGTCAAAGAGGTGAAGCAGGAAGTGCTGCCGGACCTCGACGACGATTTCGCCCGTGAGGTGGGCGAGGGCTTCCCGTCGCTTCAGGCGCTTCGCGAGCGCATCGCGGCCGACATCCGCGCGGGCGAGGAGGCGCGGGCCGAGCGCGAGTACGAGGAGCGGATTCTCGATGCACTCCTGAAGGAGGCCACGATCGAATACCCGCCGGTGCTGCTCGAGCGCGAGATGGACCGCCTCATTAATGACCATCTTGGCCCCGGCCCCGGGTTCGACCGGTCGGAGTTCCAACGGTATTTGCAGCGCATCAGGAAGACCGAGGAGGAGTTCCTCTCGGAGCTGCGCCCCATCGCGGACGATCGGGTGCGGCGCTCGCTGGTGCTGACGGCCGTGGCCGAGGCCGAACGGATCGACGTGACGGACGCGGAGGTCGATGCCGAGATCGAACGGCTGGCGAAAACCTCGGGCGCGGACCCTGCCGAGGTGCGCCGGATGTTCGATAATGAAGGAGGACGCCGCTCGCTGCGCAACTCGTTGCTCACGCGGAAGACGCTGGACCGGCTCGTGGCCATCGCCTCGGGGCAGGCCGAGCCGGCGACGACAGACGCGGACGCGGGCGAAGCGGCAGCGGGGACGTCAGCTTGAAAGCGCCCGGCGGGACGCCGGAGAAGGAGCCTGAGACCACATGGAGTTCACACCGCGCAACGTCATCATTCCGTCGGTCATCGAGACGAGCCCGCGCGGCGAGCGCGCGTTCGACATCTACTCGCTGCTGCTTCGCGAGCGCATCATCTTCCTGGGCACGCCCATCGACGACCAGGTCGCGAACCTGATCATCGCGCAGTTGCTGTACCTGGAGCGGGAGGACCCTGACCGGGACATCAACATGTACATCCACTCGCCGGGTGGCGTGATTCCGGCGGGTCTGGCGATCTACGACACGATGCAGCTCGTGCGGCCGGACGTGGCCACGTACTGCGTCGGCATGACGGCGAGCATGGCGACGATCCTGCTCGCTGCGGGCGCGCCGGGCAAGCGCTATGCGATGCCCCACGCGACGGTGCACATGCACCAGGCCATGGGCGGCGCCCGCGGCCAGGCGGTCGATGTCGAAATCCTCGCCCGCGAGCTCATTCGCGAGAACGAGATCATCCGGGACATCCTGGTGAAGCACACCGGTCAGGATCCCGAGCGAATCAAGCGGGACTTCGACCGGGACTTCTACATGAACCCGGTGCAGGCGAAGGAGTACGGGATCGTCGACGAGATCTTGCAGCCTCCGGCGAAGTGAGCCCGTAGTCACGGAGGCGCAACTCTTGGGCTGGACGCCCGTTGTAAAGTAGAGAACGATTTCGTCGATACCCCTTGGGAGACCCGAATGGCCAACAGTCGCGGTAGCCGAGTCCAGTACCACTGCTCGTTCTGCGGAAAGAATCAGGATCAGGTCAAACGGCTGATCGCGGGGCCCGGCGCCGTTTACATTTGTGACGAGTGCGTCGAGCTCTGCCGCGAGATCATCGATGAGGAGGCGGCGGGCGCGACCAAGGCCAAGGTCTCGACCCAACGCATCCCGACGCCGCAGCAGATCTACGACCAGCTCTGCGAGTACGTCGTCGGACAGGAGCAGGCCAAGAAGGTCCTCTCCGTCGCCGTCTACAATCACTACAAGCGCATCAACTCTGCGTCCTCGGGCCCCGGGGACGTCGAGCTGGAGAAGAGCAACATCCTCCTGGTGGGCCCGACAGGCTCGGGGAAGACGCTGCTCGCCCGGACGCTGGCGCGCATCCTCGACGTGCCTTTCACCATCGCCGACGCCACGGCGCTCACCGAAGCCGGTTACGTCGGCGAGGACGTCGAGAACATCCTGCTGCACCTCATCCAAGCGGCGGACTTCGACATCCAGCGCGCGGAGCGCGGCATCGTGTACATCGACGAGATCGACAAGATCGCCCGCAAGAGCGACAACCCCTCGATCACGCGGGACGTCTCGGGCGAGGGCGTGCAGCAGGCGCTGCTCAAGATCATCGAGGGCACCATCGCGAACGTGCCGCCGCAGGGCGGTCGCAAGCACCCGCACCAGGATTTCATCCAGATCAATACGTCGAACATCCTGTTCATCTGCGGCGGCGCCTTCGAAGGTCTGGACAAGATCGTCGACCGCAGGCTCGGCGCGAACCGGCGGTCCCTCGGCTTCAACGCCGAGATCCAGCGCAAGACCGGGCAGGAGCGCATCGACGAGCTCTTGAAGCACGTCACGCACGATGACCTCCTGCACTACGGCCTCATCCCGGAGTTCGTGGGCCGCCTGCCCATGGTGGTGGCGCTGGAGTCGCTCGACAAGCAGGCCCTCATGCGCATCCTGACGGAGCCGCGGAACGCCCTCGTCCGGCAGTTCCAGCGCTTCTTCGCCCTCGACGGCGTGGAGCTCGTCTTCACCGAGGACGCGCTCGAGGCGTGCGCGGAGGAGGCGATCCGGCACAAGACGGGTGCGCGCGGCCTCCGCACCGTTCTCGAGGAGACGCTCCTGGACGTCATGTACGAGATTCCGTCCAGGCCCGACGTGAAGAAGTGCGTGCTCAACGGGGACACCATCCGGAACCGGAAGCGGCCGCTGCTCTTGACCCGCACCGGACAGCCGGTGCCCGACGAGCCCTCGCTGACGGAGGAGGAAGAGCCGCTGGCGCGGGACGCCACGGCGTAGTCAGGCTACAGCGACGCATCTCCGCGAAGCCGGCCACTCGGCCGGCTTCGCTGCGTCTGTATGGTGCGCCGGACGCGGCAGGGGCGTCCCGTCCGGGAACGCCCCTGCCGCTCCAACCCCCTGAGTTGGCTACGTCAGCGCGGCTCCAACGCCGCGGTCAGGAAGTCGACGACGCCGTCCTTGAGGCGGTTCGCCTCCGCGCCGTCGTCGAGGACGAAGCACTGATACACGGCGATGCTCACGAGGCCCGTCACCAGCTTCGCCAGCACCTCCGGGTCGCTCTTGCGGACGAGGCCCGCCTCCATGGCGCGCCGGTAGAGGTCGGCCAGCGGACGCTCGCGTTCGTGCGCGGCGCGGGCCATCTCGCGTGCCTCGGGGCTCGTCGGGTCGGTGTTGAGCACGACGAGACGCAGTAGGTCTTGGTTGTCCCGGCACGTATCGAACACCGCCGAGACCCGCGCGTCGATATCGTCCCGGAGGGTCGCGCCCGGGGGAGCGCCCTGCGCCGCGGCGCGTGCGATGAGCGCGAACAGCCGCTCGTGCAGCGCCGCGAAGATGGCGTTCTTCGACGGGAAGTACAGGTAGACGGTGCCGAGCGCGATGCCCGCCTCGTCAGCGATGTCGGCGATGGTGGTGCCGTGGAAGCCCTTGCGGGCGAAGACCGTGCGCGCGGCGCCGAGGATCGCCTCCCGCCGGGCGGCCTTCTGACGTTCCGCGCGCTGTGCGCGGTCGGTGGGTGTGGTCGTCACGCCTGCCATCGCTGAATGAACGTCATTCATGTACCCCATGCGGGCCTGCCGTGTCAAGCCCGCGTCACGGTACGACGAGAGCGCCCCGGAGGACGGGGCGCTCTGCGGGCTACGGGCCCTCTCCCGGCCGCTCACGGCGAGCAGCCGGGCGCGTTCCCTTCGAAGACGGCGACGTGGTAAATCTTCCCGTCCGGGGCGACGGCCGCGCCCGTCCCCATACGCTGGAAGTGGCAGTTGGTGATCGTCGCGAAGTGCGGCGGACTGTTCTTCCACATGCGGATGGTCACGTCCACGGTCTGGTTCATGGGGTAGTTGTTCCAGGCGATGACCTCGCCCGCCCACGCGGTGGCGATGCTGAAGCGTCCGTACAGGCAGACGAAGTCGCAGCCGTCCGGCGGGTCGTGGCTGAAGTAGTTCTTGCGGGCCATGTCTTCGGCCCGGAGCCGCGCCACGGCTGCCAGCGCCGGGTCCACCCTGAGCGACGGCAGGCCTTGCTCGGCCCGCAGGCGATTCACGCCCAGGGCGACGTTGGCCTCCATGACCTGCTGCGGCGTGCAGGCGACGGCCACGAGCGCGAGCGCGCCGAACCCCAGGAGCGCGATCAGCAGCCGTTTCACGGGTGAGCCTGCCTTTCCAGGCCGTCGCCGGGACCGTGCGACGGCAGCACGACGATGCCTCCACCTGATGCATCGGCAGGAGAGGGGCGATTCTTAAGGGTGTTCCCTTAGGGGAAGGGGACGCGTTGGCAGGCCCGAGGGGGCGTGCGTAGAATGCGGTGAGGGGCCCGTAGCTCAGGGGCAGAGCAGTCGGCTCATAACCGATCGGTCGCAGGTTCGATCCCTGCCGGGCCCACCAGCGCTACGCAGGGGCGCCGCCCCGACCGGTATACTGATAACGCCAGGAGGCCGGGTGGCCGCTCCCGTCTCGCACGGGGGAGGAAAGTCCGAGCTCCACCGGACAGGGCGCCGGGTAACACCCGGGCGCGGCGACGCGACGGAAAGTGCCACAGAAACATACCGCCCGCTCTTGCGGGTAAGGGTGAAATGGTGCGGTAAGAGCGCACCGCGTCCGCCGAGAGGCGGATGGCGGGCAAACCCCGCCCGGAGCAAGGCCAAGTAGGGGACCTGCCAAGGGAGTCCGGCCCGATGGTCCCGGGTTGGCCGCACGAGCCTTCCGGCAACGGGAGGCCCAGAGAGATGGCCACCGCCCTTCCCGCTCGGGAAGGGGCACAGAACTCGGCTTACAGGCCGCCTGGCGTGCGCGACGGCGTTCCGACGACACCGGGACGCCGTCTCCTCGTTTCGACGCGCCCGCGGCCGAGAGGATGGGTTCGGTTCACTCCGCGGGGCCCGGCGTGTCCCCGCTCTCCGGTGAGGGTTCCGGCGTGTCGGTGGGAGCAGGCGCCGGTGACGTGGTCGGGGAGGGTTCGTCCGGGTCGGAGACCTCCGGCAGGTCACCGAAGCCTGCCGGCTCCGTCGGCGTGGGCGTCGGCGTCCGTGTGGGCGTCGGCGTCGGGCTGGGCGTCGGCGTCTCGGTGGGGGTCGGCGTCTCCGTCGGCGCCGGCGTCGCGGTCGTGGTCGGCGCGAGCAGCAGGAGGAAGTCGCCCGTTTCGCAGTCGACGATCACGTCCAGCGCCCGCCCGCCGTCGCAGAGGTCGAAGCCCGGCCCGCCGTTCAGGAGGCCGTCGCCGTTGTCACCGTAAAGCTCATCGTCCCCCTCGCCGCCGTACAGGCGGTCGACGCCGTTGTCGCCGAACAGCAGGTCGTTTCCCGGCCCGCCGACGAGCACGTCCTTGCCGTTGGCGGCGGTGAGCAGGTCGTTCCCGTCACCGCCGTCGAGGCAGTCGTGCTGATTGTCCCCGGCGATGACGTCGTTGCCGCCGAGCCCGAGGATGAGGTCGCGATCGTTCGTCCCGAAGAGGTAGTCGTCGCCCTCGGTGCCGACGATGACGTGGTCGAAGGTCATCCCCACGCATTCGGGCGGCGGGGTGACTCCGTTCTCCCCCGTATGTACCTCGAGCTCAGCGCGGAGGGTCTGCGCGTAGAAGGAACGCGGCGCGTCTGCTGTCCGGGCTACGACGTCGAGGAGCGAAGCCGCGGTGTTGCGCACCCAGATGCCGACCCATCCGACCTTGGGGAGAACGGCCACCACTTTGCCTTCCACCTGTTCGGCCATGATCGGCTTGTCCGCGTCCTCGTTGTTGTCGCCCTTGGTGACGAGCCAGGTGCGACCGCCGGAGCTATAGACCTCGATCACACGATGCAGCACCGTGGTCCCCCCGAATCGGAACCGCACGATGTCACCCACTGCGATCTCCCGAATCGGGACCCTGCGGGTCAGCACGACGTCACCCGTCTGCAGGGTGGGCTCCATGCTGTGCCCGGCCACCAACGCCGGCTTCACGCCTAGGAGGCCCAGCGTAAACCACAGGAGACCGACCGCCACGATCGCGGGAAGAAGGCTGGCGAGCCCGAAGCCCAGAGACCTGGCTTTGGACTGTGCCCCGGGCTGCCCCACGGCGTCACGTGGTTGCACGCCCTCCACGATGAAGAGGGCGAGGGCCGGCGTCACGGTTCCGACGAACGCGGCGACGCCCCACTCCAGGTCGGGAAGAATCGGCGAGAACCACCGAAACCCTTCGAGCACCAGCCGGTACGCGAACGACGCGAGAAAGCCTCCTCGGAGGGCGAGCAGGGTTGCCAGTAGGCTCTCCGAGCAGGCCGGAAGAACGGAGCTCCCTGCGATCTCGAAGGCTGCCTCTCCCGAACTCGCGTTGGCCAGTCGTGCCGGAGGAACTGTCATGAGGCCTAACGCTGCTGCGACCAGCGCGACGTTGACGAACTCCAGGCTCCGGCCGCCTCGCCGCACGAGCGCGGCCCGCGCGACCTCCTGCCCAGCGAGCAACGTGACGATGTAGACGCCGTTCTCCGCCATGACGAGCGGCGCGCGGCCGTAGGGCGAGTGGCCGAAGCCCCACAGGATGCCCGCCGCGATCAGAACGGCGACGTGGAAGGCGCCAGCGAGAAGGGACAGGGCCACCGTACGGTTCGTGAGTGACCGCGGTTCTCCGGGAGAACGCCGCCACGCGACCCACGAGAGCGCGGCCACCGCCATCCACAGGGCCGGCCTGAGCACGTACATGTCCAGGGAAGGCGACGGACGTAGGGGGTCAGGGAGGAACGACGCCACTGCGTAGGCCCCCGAGGCCGCCGCGAAGACCGCCAGCCACCAGCCCAGCGAAGCCACGGAGAAGCCGCGTGGGAAGAAGCGCTGTGGCGGTCGCTCGACTCCGGTCTCAGGGGACGTGGCGGCCATCTGCATCGGTCACGTTCCGTTTCTTAGGGGCGGCTCGCCCGGGGCCGCGAGACCTCGCCCACGGCCCCGGGCTCCCTCCGTCTCCCTGTTCAGGGCCCTGACGGTTCCGAATTGCCCGCCTCCTGGAAGCACTGCTCGGGCGTCGGGCTCTCGTTCCACTGGGCCAGGCAGACCAGGACGTCGAACTCGTAGGTCGACCGCTCCTTGGCCGGCTGCTCGACGTGGATCCGCAGGCTGCTGGCCAGTTGGTCCTCGGGGTCGAGCTGAGCGCCGATTCCGTCGACGAAGACGACCGTGAGCTGATCGCAGCTCAACGTCTTCGTCTGGTTGCCCGTCAGCGTGCAGTTCGTCAGCCCGGCTCCGGGAACGATGGTCGTCGCCACCACGTTCACGGGGATCGCCCCCGTGTTCTCGTACTCGACCTCGCAGTCGGCGACGTAGCTCGGGTAGCCGTTCTCCACGGTGAAGTGGAGGATTTGCGGATCGGTCGCGTCGATGGTGGCGGTGACCGATCCGACGTCCTTCCCGAGATACTCGCCCGGCTGCAAAGGCCCGGGCCACCCGTGCAGCTCGCTGCACGCCGTGAGCACCCAGTCGGCGTCCAGGTTGCCCGTGTGCACGACGCCGTCAACCGTGAGCGTCTTCGACCACAGGCCGTACCCCAGACCCAGCGCCGCGAGGCCCACTATCAGCAGTGCCGCCAGCAAGGCCCAGGTTCGTTTCGCCATCACTCAATCGCTCGTTTCTAGTCCTAAGGTACCGGCGTGGGCGTCGGCTCGGACTGGCCGGCTGCCGCCAGGCACTCCTCGATGTCCGGGTTCTCGTTCCACTGGGCCACGCACAGCGTCGCCGAGGCCTCGTACTCGGACCGCTCCTTCGCCTCCTGCTTCACGTGGACCCAGCACGAGCCCGTGGCGGTCTGGTCCGGGTCGACCTGGCCCGACGGCGGCGTGCACTCGATGTCGAGCTCAGGAGCAGCGCTGAACCCGTCGACCAGGATGTTGAACGGGATCGTCCCCGAGTTCTTCACCGACGCCGTGATGGTGCATTCGTAGCTCGGGTACGCGTTCTCAATCTTCACGTGCAGGAGCTGGTCGTTCTGCGGGTCCACCCAGGCGTCGCAGCTTCCCACGTCCTTCGGTGGGTAGTCGCAGTCGTTGGGGTTCGGGTCCGTGCAGGGGTCGGGCGACGGTGTCGGTGCGCTAGGGGGGTCGTTCGTGGAGACGTCGACCCACCGGGCGTCGAAGTCGCCGGTCCTGACCGTTCCCTCGACCCGCAGGGTCTTGGACCAGAGGCCCCAGCCCACCGCCAGGAGGGCCAGCGCCCCGATGAGCACGAGGAACAGCGTCCCCGCGCCCAGCATGCCACGCTTCATCTCTTTTCCTCCTCGTTCTGTGATGAATCGGAACAAGGTGCGCCGCTTCGGCGCCTGCCGTATGGTTCGCCGGTAGGCCTCACCTCCTTTCGGGGAGTCCGGCGGACCTCGTCAGGGGGCTGTTCTGTGCGCCGTGTACCAAAGGGAAGTACACTGGTAGCACAGCGGTGGCCGCCGACACCGGACTCCGCTGCTCCGCGCCTCGCGGCCTCGACCCGCGGGGCGCTTCGCTTCGCATCACAGGTTCACCGTCGCCGGTACGGCAGGGGCGAGCGGCGGGCGGGGAGTGTCTGGCCCCTCTCGCGCGCAGGGGGAAAGCGCGCCGCCAGACGGGACGTAACGTATCAATCCGGTGAAGGGCGTGTCAAGAGGCCGATCTTCCTTCGTCGGCTCGCATCGCGACAGTTTCTGTCGCGGCCCCGCCGGGCGCGTCACCGGATCGGGGACGGCGGGGACGGAGAAATGTGAGAGGGCGGGGGCCCTACGGCCTCCGCCCTCTCGTCCCGCATCCGGGAGTCGCCACGGCCTTAGTTAAGCAGACCCTAGAATAAGGGTCGTAGGGCCGGATGGACTGTTTGCGGGGGCCGTTCGGCACCCCGTCGTCATTCGGGCGGCGCGACGCCGCGGTCCACCAGGAACTGATCGATGGCGCGGGCGATGCCCCGTCCCACCAGGCGCCGCGCCCGCTCGTCCGCGAGCACCCGGGCGTCGGCGTCGTTGGTCATGAACAGCAGCTCGACCAGCGCCGACGGCGCGGGCGACTCGCGCGTCACGACCAGGGGGCACCACTCGCCGCCCGTGCGCGATTCGGCGTCCTCGCGCAGCCCGCGGTCGACGGCCGCGTAGCCGTAGGAGCGGAAGCCGTGGAGCATCCCCTGGAGAAGCAGCTCCGCCAGGGTGCGGTTCGCGTCGCCCAGCTCCGACTTCCCGCAGTACCAGACCTCGGTTCCCCGGTGGAAGTCGTAGGGCGAGCCGTTGGCGTGAATCGACACGTAGACGTCGGCGTCCACGGCACGGGCGAGCGTCACCCGCGAGAAGAGGTCGGCGATGATGAAGGCGTGGGTGAGCGGTCCCAGCGGCGGCAGGCCGGCCGAGCGTCGCGTGAGGTAGACGTCGTAGCCCAGCGCTTCGAGGGCGTCGCGGGCGTGCTCGGCGACGGACAGCGTGACCTCCTGTTCGGTGAGGTCGGCCTCGCCCGTGGGGCCGCGGTGCACGGCGCCGGGGTCGCCGTTGCCGTGCCCCGGGTCGAGCACGACGACGCCGCGCACGCCCGGGGTGCGCGTCCGGCGCGCCTCGGGCCGGGGTCCGCCGGTCGCGGGTACAGGGCGTGCGGCTA
>FWWM01004229.1_pt1 | contig 33856 bp, 39 predicted proteins | sample 2228351 | NCBI WGS metagenome assembly FWWM01 (sample SAMEA103939774, study PRJEB20133) | metagenome
GATTGACGCGGATGGTGCCGATAAGGCGGCACGGTTCATGCAGCTCTGCGACGCGTTCGATTTGCCGGTGGTGTACCTGTGCGATACGCCCGGGATCATGGTCGGACCGGAGGCGGAGAAGGCGGCACTGGTTCGTCACGCGGCGCGGGTCTTCCTGGTGGGGGCGAACATTTCGATTCCGACGTTCACCATCATCCTGCGCAAGGCGTACGGCCTCGGGGCAATCGCGATGGCGGGAGGGACGTACCATCGGCCGCTCTTTACTGTTGCGTGGCCGACGGCCGAGTTCGGCGGTATGGGACTCGAGGGCTCGGTGAAGCTCGGTTACCGGAATGATCTGGCAGCGATTGCCGACCCGGACGAGCGGCGGCGCTTCTACGAGGAGATGGTGGCGAGAGCGTACGCGCGCGGGAAGGCGTTGAACCAGGCTTCGCTGTTTGAGGTCGACGATGCGATCGACCCCGCAGAGACGCGGGCGTGGCTGACGGGGATCCTGGGGTCGCTGCGGCCGGGGCCCTCGCGCGCGGGAAAGAAGCGCCCCAACGTGGACGGCTGGTAGGCCGGGGGCGCGGCGAAGAGCGGCTTCGTGGAGGACTTGCAGGGGCCCGCCGTTTTCGGCGGGCCCCTGGTGGAGCGCCACTGGTAGCGCGTAGGGGATTCGAACCCCTGATCTCCACCTTGAAAGGGTGGCGTCCTAGGCCTCTAGACGAACGCGCCGCCGTGCCTTCCAGCCTATCACGTCATCCGTTTCGGGACACTCCAAGGGGACGGCTCGATGCCGGGCCTCAGAGACCTTCGTTGAAGCTCGCGAAGGAGAAGAAGTCGTTAAGCGCGGTGAGCCGGCCACTGACGAGCAGAACGCCCACGACAATCAATGCCAGGCCGCTCACCAGCTCGATGACCGGTCCGAAGCGCTGGATGCGGCGCAGCACGCGGTTGGCATCGGCGACGGCGAGGCCGGTGAGGAGGAACGGTACGGCGAGCCCCGCAGCGTACCAAGCAAGCAGGTAGGTGCCCTGTAGCGCCTCGCCCGAGGTGGCCGCCAGCGTGAGGATCGACCCCAGGATCGGTCCGACGCACGGGGTCCAGCCGAGCGCGAACGCTCCACCGACAAAGGCGGAGCGGAGATAGCTGACGCGATGGTCGCGGGCAACCTGGACTGAGAAGGTCCGCTGAAAGAATGCGAACTGGACGTACCCCGCGAAGCGCAGCCACACAAGCAGCAAGACAATGCCGAGGGCCGCAAGGCGGAACCGGTCGTCCTGGAGCTGGCCGAGGTCGGCAAGGAGGACGTAGACCCCCGTACAGGCGAGCAGCAGGATCGCGGCCATGAGCGGCTGCTGGCGACCGCGCGGAGGAACGACGAGGACGCCCATCAGGACAAGCATGGCCCCCGCAACTTCGCCGATGCGTTGCTGGTTATCGACGAGGACGTACGAGCCCAGCAGACCAGCTGTTGCTCCGAGCGCGATGAAGACTAGGGAAAGCCCCGTCACAAAGGCGACGGCGTGACTAAAGGTGCGGCCACGACTGGCCGTGACGTGCCCGTTTTCGATGCTCGCCCCGGTTATCTGCGCGAGGAAGATCGGGACGAGCGGCAGCACGCACGGTGAAACGAACGAGAGGACGCCGGCCGAGAAGGCGAGGAGTGGCCCGCCCGGGCCGCGCAGGCTGAAGCTTGACGCGCTCAGCGGCCCGACCGCGAATGCGACCACGGGAATGGCAACCAGCACAACAAGGAGGAGGTAGCCGGTTGGGCGGCTCCAGCGGGGCCGACTAAGTGCTCCCTGGCGGGCCATCAATCCGATTGTACCCCGGCGAAAGGCAGCAGCATGGCCAGGTGGGGACCATGGATGGGCATCGGTCGGCGGAGATCACGGCAATTCGTCGAGGTTGGGGCCGGCCAGCGGGGAATCGAGCCCCAGCAGCCTGCGGCGGGCAGCCTCCCAGCGCTCCTTGGCGCGGGCCTCCCGCCCGAGAAGGCCCTTGAGCTGGTCGGGGCGGATCCGTTCGCCCTCGAGGAAAACACGGTGCAGGTGCTGGAGCTGCTTCTGCCAGGCATCCCACGCCTCGCGATACGCGGCAATCGTCTCGTCGTCGGCGAAGGGCATCGGGCAAGCTCCTCCGGTGGTGCGATGGTACGGAACGCGCGAGGCCCGGGCTGGCTCCCGGGCCTCGCGTTCGGATGCTGGTAGCGCATAGGGGATTCGAACCCCTGATCTCCGCCTTGAGAGGGCGGTGTCCTAGGCCACTAGACGAATGCGCCGTTTCTTTGAGGATAGCCAAGGGTCAGCGATTCCGGCAAGGTTGTACCCATGGTCCGGGCGGCGTTCGTTCTCGTCCTTCTTGTCGCTGGCATGGCGGCCAGCGGCTGCCGGGGTAGCAGCGATGCCGGGCTCGCCGCGAAGCCCCTTCCGCCGGCATACCGCGCGCTCCTGGACGAGGTCGCGGCGCTTCGGGAACTCCCTGCGCCGGAGACGCTGCGGATCGGTGTCGTCCCGCGCGAACGGGTGCGCGAGGTGCTTGCAACGGCCGCAACGACCGAGGAACCAGCTGCGGCACGACGGACCTCCATCTACACGCTGCTGGGGCTGCTCGACGACACCAGGGGGTACGACGAGGCGTGGGAAGAGAGCATCGCGGCCGCCGCTGCAGCGTTCTATCTGCCGGGGCGCAGGGAGCTCTGGCTCGTCCTCGATGGCGAGCTGCCGGCTGACCCTTCGGACCTTCCCCCGTGGCTGCGTCGGGCGCTGGTGCACGAGCTGGTGCACGCGCTCCAGGACTTCGCCTTCGATATCGCGGCGCTCGAGCGGCGTCTCGATTCATTCGATGCCCGGCTGGCACTGTGGGCACTGCTGGAGGGCGACGCTGTGCGCACCGAGTTCGCATGGACGGCTGCACGCCTGCTTCCGACGCTCGGCGCGCCCGGCGACCTCGATCCGCCCACCGCACCGGCGCTCCAGCCTGCGTTGGCACGCGAGGCTCGCTTCCTGTACGGCGCGGGCCACGAGTACACGGCCCACCTCGCGCAGGGCGCCGAAGGTTCCATCAACCGGCTGCTCGAAACCGGCGGTCCAGGCAGCACGGCCATCGTGCTGCACCCGGAGCTGGAGGCGACCGGCTGGCGACGCGGCGGCGCCTCGCTGCCCCCGGGGGTGCCAGCGACCGGGTGGTCCGCATCCGCGGACGACCGCCTTGGGGAGTTCCTCCTCGGCAGCTACCTCCAGTCGGTCCTGCCCGCGCTGGTGGCGCTCCAGGCCGCCGCGGGATGGACCGACGACGTGGCACGGCTCTACCGCGGCCCTACCGGCGAGCCGGCGATGGCAGTGCGCGTGACCTTCCGGGATCAGAAGGAGGCAGGGGAGTTCGTCGGCGCTCTCCGAGCGCTGCTCGAAGCCCAGGCAGCGGAGGTTCGCACAGCACCAGGGGCGATGACGGGGCTGCGGCGCGACGGGGTGACCATGGGCATCCTCGATACGCAAGATGCCAGCGTGACGTTCGTGCTGGCGACCCGGCGTGAAGATGCCCTGGCTCTTGGCGAGTACCTGCGCAACCGGTAGCGGCGGCGTAGAATCGCGCACCATGAGCGCCGACCACCGTCTTCCTCGCTTCGATGAGCTCCCGGCTGTGCCCGGAGCGCCGCCGAAATCAGCCTGGTGGCTGTTTGGGAGAGAGGACCAGGTTGGCATGTTCAATCTGCAAACGCCGGAACGGATCGTCGCAGGGGCCCGGCTGGTGCAACGTGGGGTGATGTTTCCGCTGAACTGGGACATGGAGCTCCCCAACCCGCCACTCTTCAATCGCGGTGCAGTGCGGCAGACCATCTTTGGCGGTGCGATCCACCACGACGACGTGCTCGACAACTTCTATCCGCAGGCGAGCAGCCAGTGGGACACGCTCGTGCACGTCGGGAATTCCCAGTTCGGCTTTTACAACGGCATCAGGAAAGAGGAGGTGACCGGAAAGCCGGGCTCGAAGGGCGGGATAGACCACTGGGCACGGCGCGGGATCGCCGGCCGTGCAGTGCTGCTGGACATTGGCCGCTACCTGGAGCGGCGCGGGGAGCCGCTCGACTTCACCAGCGACCGCCGCATTACCGTCGACGAGCTTGAGGCGTGCCGGGCCGAGCAGGACGTGCGCATCGAGCCGGGCGATGTGCTTCTCCTGCGCACCGGGTGGACCGAGTGGTACGAGACGCTGGATGCGCCGGCCCGCACCGCACTTGCGAATATGGCGACGTTCCAGGCTCCCGGTATCGCCGCTGGCGAAACGATGGCCGAATACCTGTGGAACCTCCACATTTGCGCAATTGCGAGCGACCTGCCATCGGTCGAAGCCTGGCCACCGCGGCGAGCACACGGCGGCTTCCTGCACGAGTGGCTGCTCGGGATGTTCGGTATGGCAATCGGCGAGCTGTGGAACCTCGCAGGGCTTGCCGCTGACTGCGCGACTGACGGCCGGTACGAGGCCTTCCTTGTCTCAGCGCCGCTCAACAAGACGGGCGGGATTGGATCACCGCCGAACGCCATCGCGCTGAAGTAAGCGGCGAGGCCCCGGCGAGCGGAGGCAACCGTGCCTAGCCGTCGTACTCCTGGAATGCCGGGAAGCGCCGTGTGAGGTGCCCGACAAGGGCATCCTCGGCATTGCGCGCGGCGAGGTCGAGGTCGAATCCGTCGGGGTCGAGGAGCCACTGGAACGCGATGCCGATGATGGTGCCGATATGATGGGCCGCGGCAGCGTCGGCATCGACATCGAGGCGGAAGGCGCCGTTACGCTGACCCTCGCGGATGACATTGGCAGTGGCCTTTCGGAAGCTGCGGTAAAGGTCGCGGAGCTGGCCGCCGAGCGCGGGCTCAGAACGTGCGCTGGCGGTGAAGTGCAGGAAGACGTCGTAGGTGAGGGATTCCTTGCGGGCCATGAGGATGGCTGCCCGCGTCACGAGGCGGATCCGGTGTACGGGTTCGAGGCCCGGGCCGACGGAGGTCGCGACCGTATCAATGAAGACTTCGCGGCAGCGTTCGAGCACACCGGCGAGGAGTGCAGCCTTGTCGCCAAAGTGGTACGACACCAGCCCACGGCTAACGCCCGCGGCCTTGCTGATCTCGTCGATTGAGGCTTCCTGCCAGCCCTTCTGCCCCATCACCCTGACGGTGGCATCGATAATCTGTCTGCGCCGCTCAGCGGTGACACTCGAACGTGCCATGACCTGCACCCCGGAAGACAGGTACGCGCAAGGGGCCAGTCGCGTCCTGGGCCACTCTACCATTTCGTTCGAGGGGTCGAAACTGCCAGTCAGGAAATGGTGCGACGACCTGCCACCGGGCGGCCTGACTCCACGTCTTCGAAGAATCGGAGCAGTTCGCGGGTAAACTGCTGCGGAGCGAGCAGCGGGACCCCGTGCCCGACCCCGCGAAACTGGACGACGCGGGCGCCAGGGATGGCATCGGCGAGCACCTCCGAGGCGCTGCGCACGGCATCGTATTCGCCGAACGTCACCATGGCTGGCATCCCCAGCCGTTCGGGCAGGAGCGGAAGCAGGTCGGGCCGTGATGTCCGGGCGTGGGCGGCACAGAGCCAGCCTTCGGTCGAGAGGCGGGCATACCGTTCGCGAATGCCGCGGGCGACGAAGGGGTCGGTTATGTCGGCCGCAGCGCGGCGGCCAAGCTCGGCGGTGCCGAATCTGCGGACGACGTCCGTTGCGGCTTGGATGGAGCGCTCACGCTGCCAGTACTGCTCATCGTAGGCCGGGTGGGAATAGGCACCGGAGGTATCGCTCAGGACGATGGCCGCGAACCGCTCCGGGTGGGCGAGCGCGGCCTGGAGCGCGACCATCCCGCCGAAGCTGGTCCCCACAAGGGCACATAGGTCGAGCGCGAGATGGTCGAGGAGCGCAATCACGTCGGCGGCGAAGGCCTCGATCCCGCAGCGTTCCGGCCCGGCTGGGACGGCGCTGAGGCCGTGACCGCGAAGATCGGGAGCCAGGACGAAGTACTCCCCGGAGATCGCGTTGGCGACCTGCGCCCACGAGCGCGAGTCGGCGGTGAAGCCATGGAGGAGGACAACGGCAGGTGCCTCCGGATCTCCCCAGCGTTCATATGCGAGCTGCAAGCCGTCGTGCTCGAAGGTGGGCACCGGCTGATGGAACACCGCGGGCGGTGAAGACGCAAGCGACGGGCGGCTGATGCCCGCTAGAATGCCGGGCACCCATACACCGGACGCGAGCCGCATGGAACGAGACGTTTATGTCGTGCCTCACACCCACTGGGACCGGGAGTGGTATCAGCCGCACGAGCTGTTCCGCTGGCGGCTGGTGCGCATGATCGATGAGCTCATCGATCACCTCGAGGGTCACCCGGAGCTCAGCTGTTTCAACCTCGATGGCCAGTCCATCGTTATCGCCGACTACCTGGAACTGCGGCCGGAGCAGGAGCCTCGCCTGCGCGCGCTCATCGAGGCAGGTCGGGTCGTCATTGGGCCGTGGTGGGTGCAGCCGGATGAATTTCTGCCGACGGGTGAGTCGCTCATCCGCAACCTGCAGCGGGGGATCCGGTACGCCGAGGGGATGGGTGGCTGCCTGCGCGTCGGCCACTGCGCCGACCAGTTTGGCCACATCGCCCAGCTGCCGCAGATCTTGCGCCAATTCGGGCTGACCAGCGCGTGCCTCTGGCGGGGCGTACCCGGGAGCATTCCCGGGTGGAGCTTCTGGTGGGAAGCTCCGGACGGGACGCGTCTCCCGGTGCTGTACCTGCGGAATTCGTACTCGAGCGGCTGGCGGCTTCCCCAAGACCCGCGTCGTTTCCTCGAGCGGGTACGCCGCCAGGAGCGCGACCTCCGGCCTGAGCTCCCGGCGCTGCTGATGAACGGCACGGACCATTCGCGGATGGAACGGCACGTGCCCGACGTGCTCGCGGCCGCGGCAGGGCATGGGTATCGCTTTCACCTCGCGACGCTCGCCGAGTATGAACAGGCGGTGCTCACGGCAGGCGTCGACGACGTGGTGCACGCCGGTGAGCTGCGTTCGCCCGATCGCTCCAACATCCTCGTTGGCGTGCTTTCGACGCGGATGCCAATCAAGCAGCGGGATTTTGCGGTGGCGCGCGCGCTGGAGCGATACGCCGAACCGCTCGAGCTGCTGGCGTGGCTCAATGGCGACGGCGGCAGCCTGCCAGCCATTCGCCACGCGTGGGGCGTGGCCCTCGAGAATACTCCGCACGATTCGATTTGCGGCTGCAGCATCGACCAAGTGCACCGGGAGATGTTCCCTCGCTACGACCGTGCCGAGCAGCTTGCCATGCAGGTCGCACGCGAATCCGCCGCGGCGGTGATCGCCCGTGCAGCGGTCCCGGGATGCGGAGGGCTCTTCGTGTTCCGCCCGGTCGCCGGGGCACCGGCCGCTATCGAGGCCGACGTACCAGCCGCGTGGCGGGAGTTCGACGCGCTCGAGCTGCCGGAGGGCGTGCGCATCCCGTTCACGCTGGAGCCAGCCGGCGGCGGTACGGTGCTCCAGCACGAGCAGGTGACGCCGGCCGGGGCCCTCCGGCACCTGGACTTCCTGCGCGAGCAGCGGTACGACGTCCACGCCGTTGAGGCGATGACATGGCGGCTCGATGGCCAGCACCTTCGCATCGAAACGACCGTTGGGCCGGACATTACCGTGATCGACGAGGAAGCGTTTCGCCAGAAGGTGGAGCAGGTCGTGGCGGAGGATCGCGCGGCCACGGCCGAGGTGGTGGTGCGAGAGAGCACACGGGCCCGGCTTTCGGCAGTGTTGCCGGCGGGAGCGGCTGCCGGCGCCACCATTGCCATGCCGATGCGTGGGCCCGGCCCGGCGACGCCCAGCGCGCCCTCGGCACGGCGGCTGCGCAGCGACCGGTTCGACCTGCGCATGGGGCGCCGATGGCTGCGGATCGAGGACCGGGAGACCGGTGTCGTGCTCGACCCTCTCGTGGTTCTGGTATCGGAGGGCGACCGCGGCGATGAGTACAACGCCGACATCCTCGACGACGGCATCGATGAGCCCGCGGAGATTCGGCTCCGCGGGACGGTGAGCACACCGGCCTGGCAAGAGCTGCGGTGGACGTGCGTGTACGATTTGCCGGCACGGCTCGCTCGCTCCCGGCGGCGTCGCGTGGCCAAGGAGCGGGTGCTGCAACCGGTGGAGCTGCGGGCTCGCCTGTGGCACGGGCTGCCGCTGATGGAGCTTCGCCTCGAGGTCACGAACGTAGCCGCGGACCATCGATTGCGCGCGCTGTTCCCACTGCCCTTCGCTGCAAGAACTGTCGTCACCGAGAACCAGTTCCACGTCGCGGAGCGGCCCGTTGAACCCCCGCCGTGGAACGGGGAGAGCGCCGAGCTGCCGCCCACCACCTATCCGCAGAAGGCATTCGCCGCCGTTGAGCACGAGGGGCTTGGCGTCGCGGTATTCAATCGCGGCCTGCCGGAAGGCGAGGTCGTTGCGTGGCGGGGACGGCAGGCTCTCGCGGTCACGCTCCTGCGGTGCGTGGGCTGGCTCTCGCGCAATGACCTGTGCAGCCGACGCGGCGGGGCCGGCCCGATGGTCGCCACCCGGGACAGCCAGCTCCCAGGCAGGCATACCTTCGAGCTCGCCCTGTGCACTTACCGGGGCGACTGGCACCGTGCGGGCATCCAGGCGCTCGCCCACGCGTGGGCTTTCCCGCCGATCGGCTGGGCCACCACCGGACACCGTGGCGCCAGCGAACCGCCCACGATGGACATTGTGGCACTGGATGGCGACGTCACGGTGAGCGCCATGCACCGGGGCGAAGGCGGCGACCCCGTCGTACGCGTCGTGGCGGGGCCGGAGGGCGGACGGGCGACGCTGGCGGCAAGCTGGATCCGTGGACGGCGCGCCGAACGGGTCGATCTGCTGGAGGGGAGCGGCGTGGACCTGCCGGTGGATGGTGACCGTTGCATGCTGGACCTGCGCCCGTGGGAAATCGCCACGGTGCGGTTCTCGTCGCCGAAGGGCACGTAGGGAGCGTTCCCCGTAGCATGCGGCCATGGCGGAGGCGCCTCCACCCCAGGGTTCGGCGCCGGTATCACGCGCCGGTGGCCTCGCCCTAGCAGCGGCGATCGTGGCCTTCGGGTTCGTGGGCTCCCGCCTCCTCGGGGTCGTGCGAACAGTCGTTATCGCGAACGCGTTCGGGGCCTCGCCGGAGCTCGACGCCTACAACGTTGCCTTCCGGCTGCCAGACCTCATTTTCCAGGTGCTGGCAGGCGCGACGCTGGGGAGCGCCTTCATCCCGGTGTTCGCGCGGGTATACGAACGAGAAGGTTCCGCTGCAGCGTGGCTGCTTGCGAGCCGGGTGCTGAACCTGGTCGTTGCTGCGACGGGCGCCCTCTGCGCAGTCGCGTTTGTGGCCGCGCCCGTCCTGGTGCCGGCCATCGCACCCGGCCTGGGTGAAGATATCGGGCGGGGCGCGGAGCTGAAGGCCGAGGCGGTGACCCTGACCCGGATCATGCTCGCCTCGACACTTCTCTTTGCGGCGAGCGGCATGCTCACCGGGATGCTGAACGGGCGGGAGCGATTCCTGGCGCCTGCGCTGGCGCCGATGCTCTACAACGTCGGCATCATCACCGGGGCGGTCGTGTTCGCGGATGCCTGGGGAGTCCGCGGGCTGGCCGCGGGCGTCGTGCTCGGGGCCGGCATGCACCTCGGCATCCAGGTCCCGGGGGTCTTCCGCGAGGGATTCAGCTACGCGCCGTCCTTCGGCTGGCGTGACCGGGCAGTTCGGGAGGTCGGGCGATTGATGGGCCCGCGGGTCGTCGGGCTGGCGGCGGCGCAGGTGAACTTCGTCGTGACCGGGTTTTTCGCGTCACGGGTGGGCGCGTCGGCGATTTCGAACATGACGTATGCGTGGCTCCTCGCCGGTCTGCCGCTGGCGCTCTTTGGCATGGCGGTTTCGACGGCGGTGTTTCCGCGCCTGGCCGGACAGGCCGCGCGGGAGGAGTCCGCAGCGCTTGCCGCCACCGTGTCTCGCGTGCTGACGTTCATCATGTTTCTGACCGTGCCGGCGGCGCTGGGTCTCGCCATCCTCAGGGAGCCGGCCACGATGCTTCTGCTCGAACGAGGGGCTTTCACGCGCGCAGACACGCTGATGACCGCCGCTGCGCTGGGTTGGTACTGCCTGGGCATCGTGCCGCAGGCGGGGATCGAGATTCACAGCCGCGGGTTTTATGCGCTCGGCGATACCCGGACGCCGGTCGCGCTCGCGGTGGCCGCGGTCGGGGTGAACCTCGCGCTTGCCGCGGTGCTCTGGGAGCCGTTCGGCGTCCAAGGCCTGGCGTTCGCAGTGGGTGCTGCCTCGTGGGCCGAGTGGCTGGGCCTGTACGCACTGTACGCCCGCCGGATGGCCTGGAACCCGGGTGAGGAGGCGGCCCGCCTCGGGCGCACCGCCGTCGCGGGCGGGTCGATGGCGATCGTCGTCGCGCTGGCGCTGGTCACGCTTCGGCCGGACGGGCACCTGGATGCGGCGATCACGGTCGCAGCGTGCGCGCTGGCCGGGACCGCCTGGTACCTGGGCTCCGCCTGGATGCTTGGTGTGCCGGAGGCACGGGAAGTAGTGGCACGGACGGCCTCGCTGCTCAGGCCTCGGGCTGTGGTGTGAGCCCCGGCCGTTCACCACGGAGACCGCGGAGGGCGAGCTCGACGCCACCGAGGCGCCGTCCGCCGCGCGTCCGAGCCTCGCCGCGGTTGGCCATCATGACGAGGTAATCGGAGAGGCCGGCATCGAGGAAGGCGGAATAGCCCATGAGATCCTGGGCCCGATTGGCGGCGGCCTTGGAAAGGCGGACGACGACCGGGTTGTTTTCGGCGACCCGGAGCGCGTAGTTCCGCGTCTCGCGCTCGAGATCTTCAGGTTCGAGGACGCGGTTGACGAAGCCAAGCTCCATGGCTTCGGCGGCCGTGAGGAAGCGACTCTCGAACATGAGCTCCTTCGCCTTGCGGACGCCGACGTCGTACGGGAGCGAGAAGTACTCGAGCATCGCGGGGAGGAAGAGGGCCGTGCGGGAGGCGAAGACGAGGTCGACGCAGGCGGCCATCATCCAGCCGGCGAAGATGCAGTAGCCCTCGACCATGGCGATGGTGGGCTTGGGGGCGTTGCGCCACTTGACCAGGAGGTCGAGGTTGTAGTGCCGAAAGGTGGTGTAGAAGTCGATGCCGGCATCCCCGATCTGCCGGGCGGCGCGGTCTTCGAGCTGCTCGGGGGTGCCGAGGTCGTGGCCGCTGGAGAAGTTGCCGCCGGCGCCCCGGGTGATGATGACGCGGACAGCATCGTCGGCGATGGCGCGGTCCATAGCCCGGTCGTATTCGTCGAGGAGGCGCCACGACTGGGCGTTGCGATACTGCGGACGGTTGAACGTGATCCAGGCGATTGGCCCGTCGACCTCGTACAGGATGTCGTTGAAGTCCATGCCCCTAATTCCCCCTGGCGGTCCTTGGGGCAGAGTCTACCGTGGCGCACGGGTGGCGTTCAGTTCACCGGGGCGGCCCAAGCCCGTACCATGAGCGAACATCCTTCAGCTTAGCGGGAGCCCCACCATGGAGGCGTACAACATCACCGTCGTCGGTGCCAGTGGCATCGTCGGCCGAGAGTTCCTGAAGCTGCTCGACGAGCGGTCGATTCCTGTGGGGCGCCTGCGCCTGCTCGCCACGGCGCGATCGGCCGGGCAGCAGGTGATGTTTCGCGGACAGCAGCTCGTGATCGAGGAGACGACGGCGGAGAGTTTTACGGCGGACGATCACATCGTGTTCCTCTCGGCCTCTGGTGCGGCCTCGAAGCAGTACGCGCCGATAGCGGCCGCCAACGGGAGCTTTGTGATTGATGATTCGAGCGCGTTCAGGATGGATCCGGGTGTGCCGCTCGTCATCCCGGAGATTAACCCTGAGGACCTGGAGTGGCACCGGGGGATTGTGAGCCAGCCGAACTGCACCACGACCCCGATGGTCCTCGCGCTCAATCCCATCCACCGGGTGAACCCGCTGCGGCGGGTGATCGTGAGCACCTACCAGGCGGTGGCGGGCGCGGGCGCGGCAGCCGTCGAGGGCCTGCGGCGCGAGACCGAGGCGGTACTCGCCGGGCGGCACGAACCGAGCGGAACGCAGAAGCGGGAGATCGCGTTCAACGCTGTGCCCCAGATCGACCTGTTCGCCGACGACGGGTACACGAAGGAAGAGCTGAAGATGGAAAACGAGACGCGCAAGATCCTCCATGCGCCCGGGGTGGGTGTGAGCGCGACGTGCGTGCGGATCCCCACGTTCTTCGGACACGCAATGAGCGTGTGGGCGGAGTTCGAGCGGCCGATCACGGCGGAGGAGGCGCGCCGGCTGATGGAAGGGGCGCCCGGCATCGAGCTGATGGACGACCCGGCCCGGGAGGTCTATCCGACGCCGGCCGACGTGGCGGGCACGGACCGGGTGCTCGTGGGGCGGCTGCGCGACGACCATTCCAAGCCGGGCGGGATCACGTTCTGGACGGTGACGGATAGCATCCGCAAGGGCGCCGCCACCAACGTGATCCAGGTCATCGAGGAGGCGGCACGGCGCGGGCTGATTCGCCGCCGCGCCCCGGTGGGGTAATCCCTGTGGGCTGCCTTATAGGCTGAGCCTCTGCCATAATGCGGACCAATACCTTGGGAGTTCGCACATGGCATTCACGGTCAATCCCGACAAGTTTCGCTTTCCCGCAGAGTTCAGCGCGGGAGTGAAGGGGAAGCGCGTCCTGATTTCGGGCGCGGGCAAGGATGGCGGCCTGGGCCAGTCCTTCGCGCTGGCAGCCGGTTTGAACGGCGCTGCGAGCGTCGCCGTTCACTTCCACTCTTCGTACGACGATGGGCTGGACCTCGTCGAGTACCTGCGCGGGCAGGGGGTGAATGCCTTCCCGCTGCAGGCGGACGTGACGAACATGGGCGACCTGTGGGCCAGCCGCTCGTATGTCATCGAGAAGATGGGGGGCGTGCCGGACCTGGTGATCTGCAATTCCGGGCTCACCGAGAAGGGGTACTCGTTCGGCCGCTCGCTGCGGGAGATTGAAGGGGAATCGATGGCGATGCGCCGGGCGCGTGTGCGGCAGGCGTTCATCAACAACCTGAACGAGACGCGCCTCGTCTTGGACACGAAGATCGACGGGTTCATGGCGATGACTCACCTGTGGTCGGGCGAGGCGGTGTATGCCAACCAGCCGATCCAGTTCGTGTACATCTCCTCGCGGCAGGCCATCGACCCGGGCGTGAGCGTTCCGGGGTACGCGATTGCGAACTGGGCCGTGCTGCAGCTACCGAAGGTGCTGCAGGTGAATCTTGGGCGGAGCGCGGAGCTGGTGTCGGCGTTCTCGGTGCTGTACCCGTTCGTGCGCACGGGAATGACGAACGAGTACGCCGAGAACCCGAAGGTTTTCGGGCGGTGGCAGCCGCGCATGCTCGAGACGTTCGAGGCAGCGGAAGGCTTCATGCAGCTCCTCTCGCAGCCGTCCGAGGCGACCAACCAGGGGATGTTCGAGGCGATCGTGGAGCCGCTCCCGGAGAAGGGGGAGCACGCCGTGAAGTTCACGTGGAAGCAGGTGCGGTTCACCATCGAGGAGGAGCTGACGCCGTTCAGCGCCCAGCGCCCGCTGGAGTTCGACTAGCTCGACGATAATTCGCATGCCGGGCCCAATCGGGATTCTGTCGAGCAGGAACGAGCTCGTGGGGATTCGGTGGTCGCGATGATCAAGAGTGTGTGAAGGGACCACCGACGCGTCATAAGTTGCTTGGCAGGTCCGGCGGGACGGGGGTAGATTGCGGCGCGTTGGAGGCGGGGTGGTCGGCGGCCAGGGCGGGCGTGGAAGGGCTTCGGCCCGGAACCGCCCGGCGCCCGGGATGGAGTCACGGCTCCGGACGGGCGAGGCGCCACGGGGTCCCGCGCGTTCTGCTTCGCTGGCGCGCGTGTGGGAGCCGCCGCGGAACCCTGGGACGGTCTACCGGCTTCCCGGTGGCCTGCATGCCGCCGATGGTACGCACTCCAACCAGCGAGAGGGCCGTTCCTAACCTCCAGGGGGTCGGAACGGCCCTTTCCACGTGCCCGGCGGGCAGGGGTGGGCGAGCGCCGGGCCTCCCTTGGACTGGCCGCAGCGTCGCGCTAGGATCGGCGGAGCGACGCAGGGGGAACGTGCCGTGCCTCGTGAGCTTCCATCGCCAATGACAGGGACGATCAAGGAGGTGCTGACCTCCGAAGGAGCGCAAGTGCGACCCGGACAGGAGGTGTTCATCGTCGAGGCGATGAAGATGGAGCTCCCGGTGGAGGCAGAAGCTGCCGGCACAGTGGTTGCCGTGCTCGTTACGGCCGGGCAGCGGGTGGAGCAGGGACAGCCGCTGTTGCGGCTGGAGTGAGCTGCGATTTGCCGTTTCGAGGGCCGGGCGTAGCATGAACGCGAGGGGAGACGCCAACGCCGGGCATGCGCACCGCCAATCTTGTGTTTTCGGTCATCTCGATCATCCTGGGCGTCGTCCTGATCCTCTTCCTGTTGACGCAGGCCGTAGAGTGGAACATCGGCATGGCGATCGGAGTTGTGCTCATCCTGAACGGGGCGGTGCGCCTGTGGTTCGCACAGGACGACCAGTGACCGGCGCGCGGGCGGGGTTCCGATGGAAAGCGGCGTAACCCTCCTCGTACCGGTTGGCATGGGCCCCGCGAGTCTAGAGGCGGTTGAAGTAGCGGCGACGGTGGCGAAGGCGCGCCGGGGGCGAGTGCACCTTGTGTACGTCATCGAAGTTGGGCGAGCGCTCCCGCTGAACGCGGAACTCGACCAGGAGTCCCGCAGGGCCGAGCAGGTCTCCAGCAAGGCGGAGGCCGTCGCGGCGCAGGCCGGCTGCCAGGGTGTGCGGACCGCGGTCCTAAAGGCGCGCGAGGCGGGGCCGGCCATCCTGGAGGAGGCGCTGGCCCAGCGAGCCGAGGCGATTGTGCTGGGCCTGCCAGCGTTCCAGGGGGAGGACCGGCCGTTTGCCCTCGGAGCGACAGCGGAGTACCTGTTGCGGCACGCGCCGTGCGAGGTCTGGCTCATCCGGCAGCAGGTGAAGGAGTTGCGCCGACCAGGGAGGCATGAGGCTTCATGAACGTCATCATCATGGGCTGCGGACGGCTGGGGTCGCGGATCGCGACCATGCTCGAGCGCCAGGGGCATGCGGTCACCATCATCGACATCTCGGAAGCCTCATTCCGGCGGCTCCCGGAGGGGTTCGGCGGACGCCGCATCGTCGGCAATGGGATGGACCAGTCAACGCTCGAGCGGGCCGGGATCAGCACCGCCGATGCGTTCATCGCCGTAACGCAGGGCGACAATCGGAACTACTTCGCGAGCCAGGTCGCGCGGGAGATCTACGGGGTGCGCCGTGTGTTATGTCGGGTTTACGATCCGGTCCGGGAGGGCATCTTTCGCGACCTCGGGATCGAGACGTTCAGCCCGACGAGCTACGGAGCCCAGGTCATGGTCGACATGCTCCTGAATGAGCCTGCCCGGAGGTAGCACGTGTACATCATCGTTGGCGGTGGCGGCAAAGTTGGCTTCCACCTGGCCCTGGAGCTCATTGAGCAGGACCACGAGGTCCTCGTGATCGAGCAGGAGAGCGCTCGCGCGGCGCAGATCCGGGAGGAGCTCGGTGGGAACGTCCTGTTCGGCGACGCGTGCGAGGCGACGACCCTCGAGCTCGCCGGCATCAGCCGGGCCGACCTCGTGGCGGCAGTCACCGGGGACGACGAAGATAACCTCGTGATGTGCGACATCGCGCGGTACCGCGGTGTGCGGCGTACGATTGCGCGGATCAATAACCCGCGGAACGAGCTGATTTTTCGCAAGCGTGGAATTGAGACGACCATTTCCGCCACGCAGGCCGTGCTCGCACAAATCGAGCAGGAGCTGCCGATGCAGTCGATGATCCCGCTGCTGCAGCTGCACTCCGGGCTCGAACTCATCGAAGTGAAGCTGCCCGATACCTCCCCGGTGATTGGGCGTTCGGTGCGAGAGATTCTGCTCCCAGCCGAGTCGCTCATTTCGCTGATCGTCGACCCGGGCGGGGTGCCGCGCATCCCGAGTGGCGACACACGGTTGCACGCGGGCGACGCGCTGGTGGTGGTCGCGCGGAAAGAGAGCCTCGACATGCTACGCGAGCAGCTCGTGGGCTCGACGCACGGCCTGGATACGTAGCCAATGACGCGCATTGCCTACCTGGGCCCCCCGGGAACCTTCGGCGAGCTCGCTGCGATGCAGTTCGACCCAACCGCTGAGCTGATGCCCTTCCCATCGCACGCGGCGGTAGCCGCGGCCGTCGAATCGGGCATGGCCGACCGCGGAGTCGTGGCAATCGAAAACCTCCTAAATGGGTCGGTGCAGGAGACGCTCGATATCCTCATCCACGAGACGGACCTGCAGATCCAGGCGGAGCTGATTGTGCCGGTGCGGCACAACCTGGTCGCACGGCCGGGCACGCGCCCATCCGACGTGCGCGTCATTTACTCGCACCCGCAAGCGCTCGGCCAGTGTCGCAAGTTCCTCGAGCGGTGCTTCCCGGGGGCGCAGGCGGAGGCCGCCCTCTCGACGACCGAAGCGGTGCAGCTCGCCTTGCGTCGGGAAGGCGACGCCGCGGCTATCGCGACGGAGCGGGCCGCTGAGCTGATGGGGGCGGAGGTCATCGCGCGGGACATCCAGGACTCGGAAAACAACGTGACGCGGTTTCTTGTGCTGGGCCGGGGCCTGCCGGCGCCGACGGGACGTGACCGGACGTCGATCGCGTTCACGTTTGCCGAGGACCGGCCCGGCGCACTCGCGAGCGTGTTAAATGCCTTCGCGGCAGCGAACATCAACTGCACGAAGATTGAGAGCCGGCCGACGAAGTCGACCCTGGGCGAATACGTGTTCCTGATCGACTTCGAGGGCCACCAGGACGACCCGCCGGTGCGAGCCGTGCTGGAGGGAATTCGGCCGTTGTGCGCTGAGCTGAAGGTGTTCGGGAGCTACCCAAGGGCACGGTGACGGGCCACGACTACGGGTAGTAGACCTCGCAGGAGATCGGCCAGGTGAAGGTCGACCCGTTGCGGTAGCAGATGTCGTATCCGTTGCCGCCGTGGAGGACCACCCAGAGGCCCGGGCCGCCGATGAGGACGTCGCTGCCGTTCCCGCCCTGGAGCATGTCGCTGCCACCTCCCCCAACGATGCAGTCGCTCCCATTGCCGCCGCCCAGGGTCTCCCCGGCGCCGGTGCCCAGCACCAGGTCGTTGGCGTTCGTCCCGGTGCCCCCGTACACAATGTTCACGAGGGTGATGTGTGCGCACTCCGGTGGGGTCAGCTGATCGATTGTCAGGGGGATGTTGGAGAGCCCGATGCGCGTCGCTGGCACCGTATTGGCCGCCGCGGAGGCACCGACGGCAGCCATAACGGCGGTGAGACCGACGGCAGCCGCGGCGAGCCTTGCGAGGCGCGGGGGCGTCATGCTGCGTGCTCCGTGCCGTATTCACCGGGGTCGAAGGCGAAACGGTAGACGATGGCGCCATCGCGAACATACGAGACGTGGCGGCCCGGGGAAGCCTCCTGCAGGATGATGCCGCCCGTACGTGCCGCGATCTGCTCGAGGTCGGCCATGGAAGCGACATCGACAACCTGCTCCGCTGCGGCGGCGGCCGGCGTCGTGATGCGAACGGCGACGGGTTCGACCGTCTCCGCAGGGTCGCGCCAGCCAGCGTGGGCGACCCTGACGAGCAGGGCGGCGGTAAGTGCGGCCGCACCCAGCGCACCGGCGATGCCGACGATGCGGGCGGCAAGCACCGGAATGCCGACGAAGAGGAGGTGCACGGAGTTCGCGACCTGGCGCTGCGCCGGCACGACGGAGGTCGCCGTTGGCGCGAGCCGCTGGTCCGGGGATGCGCCGTCGAGTCGGAGCTGGATGCGATCGAGCGACATCGGCAGCTCCGCCTCGGGGAATGTGGCGGTGAACGGCCTGGCACCGATGCGACCGGATAGCTCGACCTGCGGGCGGATGGCGACCGTGTACCGCTCGTTGCGGACACCCGCCTGCTCCTCGAGCGTGGCGATGTGGGCCTGGAGGTCCGCCAGGCGGAGGGTGCCGCTCGTTTCGAACGTAGTCCCGGTGAACGAGCCGGGCTCGCCGATGGGGATGGTGCGACGCCAACCATTCGGGTCGCGGAGCTCGGCGACGAGGCGGTAGGTGCCGGTGAGGTCTGCGGCCCGGCTTGCTTCGAACCGGTAGGTAAAGGTGAAGTGAACGCTATCGCTGAGGCGAAGGTACACCGGCTCGCCGGTCGTGGCCTGGCCGGCATCGTAGATGCGCGCATCGGCCGATGCCGCCTCGTAGGCGAAGGTGCCGTGCTGCGTGTACGCCAGGTCGGCGGAGACTGTCTTTTCGAGTGGGCGACCGAAGCCGACCCAGGCGAGCGCCGCGAAACCAATCGCCAGGGCAAGCAGCAGGGCGAGCGTGTCCTGCCAGTTTCGATAGATCGGAGCCATGGGATTTCCTCCAGTGAGCTGCCGCGGCCGCTCCTTCCCGTGCCGCGTACGGGCCGCGTTTGCCCCGCCGGAAAGCAGGCCGGCAAATGCGAAGAACACCACGAACCAGGCCACTGCGGGTGTCCGGAGGTGCCAGAACAGCCGGCCCGCGCCGGGAACGTGAAACCAGAGCTTCCCGACGACCTCAGAGTGGGTCGGGCGGTAGGAGTCGAGGAAGTCGTTGTTGTCGCCCTGGAGCACGAGGCGGCCGCCCTCGATGTCGACGATGCGGTGGATGACGTGGCCGATCTCCGGGTGGCGGTAGGTGACGATGTCGCCGACGGCGTAGGCATCAGCGGGGCGCACGATGGCCAGGTCGCCACGACGCATGCCCGGCTCCATGGAATTCCCGTTGACGATAACGTAGGCGGTCTGGCCGCCAAGCTGGGGAGGGGCAAGGAGGAGCCAGCCCACCAGGACGCTGACAGCAAGCAGCGCGGTCGTGAGCGCGGCGGCGATTCGGCCTCGTGGCGACACGCGTGCATGCATCGGCGACTGTCCTTTCCCGCCTTACTGGGCCGCGACGACGCGGAGGCCCGTCACCGAGGCGACCGAGGCGGTCGTGGTGCAGGTGATCGACGTGCCCGTGGTGCAGGGCGCGGTCCAGGTTGCGCCACCATCGGTGGAGACGCGGATGGTGCCGGTGCCCGGGACGGCGGGCGAGATGGTGAAGGTGACTGCGGCGAGCTGCTGCGGATTGATGCTGTCGAGCGTGTAGTGGACGTTGGTGACCGTGTAGCCGCTCACGGAAGCGGAGCCATCGCCCGCACGCGAGGCCGGTACCGTGTTGGCAGCCGCCACGCCGTAGGCTGCGGTGGCGACCGCAGCGAGGAGGGCAGCAAGGCCGAGCCGTCGAACGGTGAGAAGGTGCAGCGGTGACATGGTGTCCTCTCCCGGTGGGGCGCCCGGGGGAAATCCCCGGGCGCTGCTGGGACGATGACCCCGGCGTGACCAGCGCCGGGCTCCGACCGCATCGCGCTACTGGGCGGCGACCACGCGGAGGCTGGTGAACGACGCACCGATCGGCTGCGGGGTGGAGAAGGTGCAGGTGACCGTGGCGCCCGAGACGGAGCAGGCCGGCGACCAGGTAGTGCCGCCATCGAAGGAGACGTGGACCGTGCCCGTAGCGGGCACAGACGGCGCGGTATCGAAGGTGACACCGTTGGCGGTCGACGGGTTGGTAGCGTTCAGGTTGTAGTGGATGTTCGAGATTGTGTAGCCCGAGACGGTACCGGAGCCATCGCCGGCGTTGCTGGCCGGGACCGTGTTGGTCGCGGCAAAGCCGAGCGCCGAGACGGCGACGATGGAGAAGACCGCCACGGCGACAAGCCGCCGGGGGCTCCTCAGGCTGCGAATGATCATGTGCTTTCCTCCAGGTGTGGCGGCCGTGCCGCCGGGATTCCAGGCACGAGGGCCTTTCACTGCGGGAATTCGGCGGGTGGATGGCTCGTGACAGGTGCGGTGAGCCGAATATTCGTATTTGTCGTGTAGCTGTTACCTTTTTCGCGATTCAGGCGAGAGACAATCTGTCGATATAGGCTCTCGCCGGCAGATCGGGGAAGACCCCAGGTTTCCCTCCAGGCGGCGGGCTTGCGACGGGGCGCGTGGCGGGTGCACCATGAGGAGCGATGGATGCCGTGGTGTACCGAGAGTTGGAGCGCGCGCTGGAGAAGGGCGAGGCGGTCGCAATGGCGACCGTAACGCGAGCGCGAGGTTCGACGCCGCGGAAGCCCGGCGCCAAGATGCTGGTGCGCGCCGACGGGTCCTTCGTCGGGACCATTGGCGGGGGTTGCGGTGAAGCCGAGGTCTGGCAGGAGGCGATGGCGACGCTCGAGGATGGCAGGCCCCGGATGGTGCAGGTCGATCTGACCGAGCCGACCGAGGGGGAGGACAAGATCTGCGGCGGAGTGATGGACGTATTTGTAGAGCGACTTGGCTCGCGATGATGCCGAGCTGCCGGTTCGCGCGAGTGCGGGAGCGTGGTAGCATCAGCCCTAGTAGCTGCGGGGAAACCCCGCCAGCGGGAAGAAGGTAGGAATGTTCGGTTCTCTCGGCGCCCCTGAGCTAATCGTCATCGGGTTGGTGCTCGTGCTCCTGTTCGGGGTTGGGAAGATCTCCGGGCTGGGGCGTGAGCTGGGCACGTCGATCAAAGAGTTTCGTCGCGCCGTGAAGGATGAGGACAACGACGAGAAGAAGCAGGCGCAGGCGGGGCAGGCCGCGCCCGCCGCTCAGCAGTACCAGCAGACGACCCAGACTCCCCCGCCACCGGTTGCCGCCCAGCCCCCAGCGCAGGGGCAGCCAGGCGAGAGTCGCGGTTCCGACCAGCCGGGGATTTTCTAGCGCATCACCCTGGTCCACGCTTGGAGTTCGAACTTGAGGCCCCGGTGTCATGGCCGGGGCCTTGCCGTGCCCGGGCGTAGGTGCAGGCCGGGGCGAGCAGGCAGTCGCCGCACCTCGGGTTCTGCTTGCGGCAACGGTGCTTTGCGTGGAGGACGATGTGCGCATGGACGGCGGCGTGGAGCCTCGGCCGGGCAGCTCCTGGTACGAAGGGCCCGAGCTCGGCTGTGAGCCAGTCCTGCCAGGCGGCGTAGGTATCGCGGGCCGGGCCGAGCCCGAGCCGACGGAACAGTCGGGCGGTGTACGCGTCGATGACAACGGCGGGGTATTTGGCGGCGTAGCACAGGATGCAATCCGCGGTTTCGGGGCCGATGCCCCAGGTGGCAAGGAGGCGCCCGCGAAGCTCGGCGGGAGGAAGCCGGAGTAGCGCATCGAACCCGCCGGCGGCGCGGCAGGTGGCGAGGAAGGAGCGGAGCTTGCGCGCCTTCTGGCGGTACTGGCCGCTCGGCCGGATGAGGTTCTCGAGATACGCGTCGGGCAGGGCCTCCATGGCGTCAGGGCTGAGCGCGCCGGCTGCTCGCAGCCGTTCGAGGGCGCGCTCGGCGTTGGTCCAGGCCGTGTTCTGCACGAGGATGGCACCCACGGCGACCTCGAACGGCGGGGTCGCACTGTTCCAGTGCCAGTGGAGGGCGCCATACATGGTTTCGAGCGCGCGAATGATGTGACGGAGACCGGCACCAGTCATGGCGCGATGGCGGGAGACACCACGGAGCTCCGTTCGGTGTGCACGGTACGGAGGGTGATGGCCGTGATGATGATGGCGCCGCCCAGCACGGCCCACCAGCCGGGTGTCTCGCCGAGCACAAGAAACACCCAGACCGGGTTGAGGACGGGTTCGAGCATCCCGATGAGCGAGGCTTCAAGGGCAGGGATGGTGCGCATCGCGTAGCCGAAGAGCAGGTAGGCGAAGCCAATCTGGACGACCCCGAGGAAGAGCAGCCCGGAGAGGTCGCGGATGGACGGCGAGAAGATGCCCCACTCTGCGCGAAGGAGGTTGACAGCAGCGAGAGTGACCACGAGCAGCAGATTGCCGAGGAGCATAGCGAGCGGCCTGGTGGCCGGGGAGCAGCCCGGCGCACGGAGGAGGAGGAACATCGCGGCGAGCGTGATGCCGGATGCCGCGGCGAGCAAATTGCCGCCGAGCGCACTGCCTTCGAGCCGACCGACGAAAAAGAGGCTCATGCCGCCGAAGGCAACGACCACAGTGGCTGCATCGAAGCGGGTGGCGCGCTCGCGGAGCAGAAGTGGGCCGGCGAAGAGCAGGTAGATGGGAGCGGTGTACTGGAGGAAGATGGCGTTGGCGGCCGTGGTGAGCTTGGTCGCTGCGACGAACATCACAAGGGTCAGGGCGTAGGTGACAGCGATCGCCCAGACGAGGCGTGGCGTGCGCCAGGGCACTGCCAGGCGCGGACGCACGAGGAGCGCGATGGTAATGGCGGCGAAGAGTGAGCGCCACATCGTGACGCCGAGAGCATCGAGGGAAACCCACTTGATGAAGAGGCCGCCGGTGCTCCAGAGGATGGCAGCCCCGAGGACGGCGAGCAGGCCCCGCTGACGTGGCGAGAGCGCCGGGACGAAGCGGGCGGTTCGCTGGGCGATGCTCACGATCGGGAGTGTGCGGCCTCCTAGCGGCCACTGGCAAAGCGGGCACGTGGACGGCCTTCTCGGCAGTGGCTATGATCTTGATAGTGCAGCGAACGGGAGGAAGCCTCCCGGGCTGCCACCATGGAGGAGGTCCCCGGATGACTGTGGAGCCCGGTGCATCGACTGTGCTTGTCAACATCACCGAACGCGCGGCGGAGAAGGCCCGTGCCCTGCTTGAGGCGCGGGAGTTGCCGAACGGCGCGTTGCGCGTCTTCGTGGCCGGCGGCGGCTGCTCCGGCTACCAGTACGGCATGGCACTTGCCCGGTCGTCGGAGGAGGACGACATCGTCATCGAGCAGTTCGGCGTGCGGATTCTCGTCGACCCGGAGAGCGCCCGGTACCTGGAGGGTGCCGAGATCGATTATGTCGACGACATCATGAAGAGCGGCTTCAGCATTTACAACCCGAACGCCGTGAAGAGCTGCGCCTGTGGCTCGAGCTTCCAAACGGCTGACGGGAGCGGGCAGCCGCGGGCCTGCTGCTAGGCCGCAGGTTCGGAACGACGTACGACGGCGGGCGGGAAGCGATGGCTCCCGCCCGTTTCTGCTCCATCGCGGCCTGGTGGTCAGACGCGCTTCCCGAGGTTGCGCCGTCGTCGGAGAAGGCACGGGGCCCGCGGGCACGACGGCTACATGAGGCGGCGGAGGAGGTTCGTCTCCGTCGTGAGGAAGACCATCGAGGCGCGCGTGGCAGCGCGGAGGCGGGCGAACTCGGCATCGGTGACGGCCATTTCGTCGAACTTTTCGAGCTCGGCCAGGGAGTCGAATTCGGCCACGATAGAGACGCCCGAGGTGTGGCCGGTCATCGCGCTCCAGACGCTGGTGGTGGCATCGATGCCGCGCTGCTTCTGGTAGTCGAGCGCGTGTGAGACGGACAGTACGAACTCGCGGTGGTGGCCGGGCTGCACCTCACCGGTGAGCACGCGCATGAACTTGCGGGGCGCGGTGGCCTCCTCGGATGTCATCAGCCCCTCGGAGTGGTAGGCGAGGCGGTGGATCGAGACCTTGACGTCGTCATAGACCATGTGGGTGCGAACCGCACGCCGCACCTGGGCAAAGCGAGCATCCTCGGTGGCGAGGTCCGTCCACCGCTCGAGGTCCTCGAGGGTATTGAAATCGGCGGCGATGAGGACCCCGTTGTTGCGCCCGGTCATCGCGCCCCAGACGGCCGTGCGCGCGCGAATGCCCCGCTCGAGCTGGAACTCGGTGGCAATGCGCATGGCTTCAAGGAACTCGCGCGTGCGGCCCTGGGCGACGATGCCTGAGAGGATGCGTCGATACATGTTTCACCCCGGCGTGGCCGGCTCGCGGGGCCGGCGGCCGGGCACAGTCTAGCAAAGGGTGGGCATCCGGTCGGCCCCGGGATTATCATCGTCGGCATGCCGCTCTACGTTGCGTACTTCACGTTCAAGCCCGGGACGAGTGTGCTGCGCGGGCTTGAAGCGTTCGAGCGCAGAAAGCGATTCGAGCATCCCCGGCAAGCGAAGGTGATTACCGAGCTGTGGGTGAATGCGCCGGAGGGCTTCCCCCAGGTGGTGCTGGCGTGGGAGGCCGACGATGAAGGCCCGGGGGACTACTACGAAGCCGCCTGGGGCGACATCTTCGACATCACCATCGCCCTGGCAACCCAGCCAGTGTCCGAGCTCCCGACCGAGCTGCCGGGATCCCTGCGCGAGCGACTGCAGTAACGTGGGCCCGGAGGCCGGGGGAGCCGCTGCGCGGCTCGGGCGCCGGATTGTGATCGTGGGGCCGAGCTGTGCGGGCAAGTCGACGCTCGGGATGGAGCTGGCGCGGCGGCTCGATGTGCCCTTCATTGAGCTCGATGCGCTGTTCTGGCAGGAGGATTGGGGACGGCCGACGGACGAGCACTTCTGTGCCCTCCTGCGCGGCGCGCACTCGGGCGAGGCGTGGGTGAGCAGCGGGAACTACCTGCGGCAAACGCGGCTGGCGACCTGGCCGCTGGCGGACACGATCATCTGGCGCGACGCAGGCGTGGTCCGCACCTCGTGGCGGATCCTGCGTCGCTCGTGGCGGCGCTGGCGGACAGGGGAGCTACTCTGGGGCACGAGCCGCGAGCGCTTCTGGCGCCAGCTCAAGCTGTGGGACCCGAACGCGTCGCTCATCCGGTACAACCTGTCACGCCGCCGGCAGAACACCGCCATCTTTGAAGCGGCGATGGCCGAGTTCCGCGCCGCAGGGAAATCTGCCCTGCGGCTGCGGAGCCCGGAGGAGGTGCGGCGGCTGCTGGCTGACCTGCCCGGGGGCGCTAGCGGCCCTTGAAGACCGGCTCGCGCCGTTCGGCGAAGGCGGCGAGGCCCTCCTTGAAGTCCTCGCTCTGGAACAGGGGGAGCAGCTGGAGGTAGATGTGGTCGACCGCCGCTTCGAAGGTCTCCTCCATGCCGAGGCGCATCATGCGCTTGGTGGCCTGGACGCTGAGCGGCGCGTTGTTGGCGATTTTCGTGGCCCAGGCGCGCGCTTCGGCCATGAGCTGTTCGTGCGGGACAACTTTGTTGACGAGGCCGAGCTCGAGCGACCGCTGCGCGTCGAGGACGTCGCCGAGGAAGGCCACCTCGGCTGCGCGGGCCCACCCCAGGAGGCGCGGGAGATACCAGCAGCCGCCACTTTCGGGGAGGACGCCCCGCCTGGCGAAAACGGCGCCCATCTTGGCGTGCTCGCTGGCGATGCGGATATCGCAGCCAAGGGCCAGGTCCATCCCGTAGCCGGCGGCGGCGCCGTTGAGGGCGCAGATCATCGGCTTATCCATCCGGTTGATGACGATCGGCGGCGAGTTGTGCAGGTCGAAGAGCTGATAGCCGCGGCCCGGCTGGAGCGATCCGTTGCCGGGCGACATCTGATCCTTGAGGTCGAGGCCGGCGCAGAAGCCGCGGCCGGCGCCGGTGAGGATGACGCAGCGGACGTCGCGGTCGATGTTTGCTTCCTGGAGGGTCTTCGAGAGCGCGCTGAGCATCGGGCCGCTGATGGCATTCAGGCGGTCCGGGCGGTTGAGCGTGATGGTGAGGATGTAGTCGGAATGCTCGACGAGGAGCTCGGGGGTGGGGGATGGCGAAACCATGCGGCAATCTCCTGCAGGGGCTGAAAAGGGTTGCTGGCGGAGTGTGGCACCCGCAGGGGTGCGCCGGCAAGCAGCGCTAGCGTGCGAGCAGGAATTCGCGCAGGGTGAGCCCGGAGCGGTGGACCTCGGCGGCCACATCGCGACCAACGTAGCGGATGTGCCACGGCTCGTACGCGTAGCCGGTGATGTGCTCCTTCCCCTCCGGGTAGCTGACCACGAAGCCGTACTTCCAGGCGTTCTCAGCAAGCCAGGCTGCCTCGGGCGTGCCGATGAAGTCCTCGAGGAACAGGCCACGAGCGCCCACGTCGGCGGCCGTGCCGAGCTGGTGCTCGGAGTGACCGGGGCGGGCGCTGGTGCGGTCGGCCTGCTCCTGCCCATACAGGCGAACCCAGTAGCTGTAGGTTTCGACCTGCACCTGGTAGCTGCGGTAGGCGCTGTTCACGGCGAGTGCGTAGCCATCTCGGGCGGCGGCGTCAAAGAGTTCCAGGAGCGCCCGGGCAGCCTCGGCGCGAAGGTAGTGGGTACCGACCGAGACGGCAGCCGGGAGCTCGACGAGATCGGGCGGCTCGCAGTCGGCGGGTAGCCGGTGCTGCTTGTCGAGAGGTACGAGGATGTCCCCGCAGGGCACGGTGATGGTGCCGTCGGGGCCCGGTGTGGGCGGCGGCGTCGGGCTCGTGGCCGGGGGCACCGATGGCTCGACGGTGCGGGGCTCCGGCGAGACGGCCGGGTTCTCGCCCGGCGCCGTGGGATCGCCGGTAGGCGGCGCGAACGGGCCGCCGCTGCCGTCACCAAAGGCGTCGGCAGCAACGGCAACGAAGATGACGACGCTGACGGCGAAGGTGAGCGCGGCCGCAACGAGCAACCTGGTCCCAAATCCGCCGCGGCGGGCTTCGCCAACGGTCGGCGCGCCGCGACCGGTTGCCTTGCGCCGGGTACGTGATGCCGCCATCGATCCCTACTTTACTGCCCCGGGCTGCCACAGCCCACCGGGGCAGGCGGAGTCACGCCACGCGGGGATCGTTGGTGACGTCATCGAGGAATGCGCGCAACAGCGCAGTAGTCATGCCTGATTGTTCGAGCTGGAAGAAGTGGCCGGTGCCGGGCAGGGGTTCCTGGCGAGCGAACCGCGTGCTGGCGCGCAGCCAGGCCGGGTCGCCAAGGGGGCGGTCGGCCCAGATGGCCATGAAAGGCTTCGCATCGGCTGCCTGGACGAGCGTGGGCAGGCGGGCGAGGTGGGCTGCGAGGTCCTCGAGCATCCCGGCGGCTACGTCGGGCGGGCAGGCGTACATCACGCGCTCGGCGTACTCCCTCCCGGCGGGCGGCGCTCCGGGGACGAAGAAGCTCTCGACGAGTGGGCGGAGGCCCTCGACGGTGCCCAGCTCGCGGACGCGCCGAATGAGCGGTTCGGGATCGAGCCCAGGGGCAAGGGGCGAATCGCCGGTCACGATGCCGAGCACGCGGGCCGGGGCGAGCTCGTTGGCGGCGAGGGCGATGATGCCGCCGAGGCTGTGGCCGACGAGCACGGCGCGTTCGCCGAGTCGGTGGAGCAGGGCGGCGATATCCTCGGCCGCCTGTCCGACGCCAAACGGGGGAATTGCCGGGCTGGCGCCGCGCCCACGCAGGTCAACGGCGACGCAACGATGATCCCTGGAGAGATCGGCGAACTGCGGCGCCCACGCGGTGTGGTCGCAGCACAGCCCGTGGATAAAGACGATCAGCGGGCGCCCCTGCCCGGCTTCCTGGAACCAGAGGTCGACGGCCACGGCTCAGCGCACCAGCCCGAGGAGGCCCCGGCGCCGCCTCCGGCCCGCAGGCAGGGTGACGAGGCCAGCAAGCAGGCCGCGATTGCGGCGGCGCCGCTGCCGCTGACGCGGCAGTGACTCGATGCGGTGGACGGCTTCCCGGAGCATGCCCGGGGCATGGCGGGAGCCCTCGCCGAGGGCTGCTACCACCTCGGCCGCGGCGGCGCGGGCGCGGGCGAGGTCGAGATCGTCCACGCTGCGCCGAGCGCGCCGGGCGCTGGTTGCGCCGACTTCCGCGACGCGGGCGAGGGTCTCGGCGGCGCGCTCGCGGGCGCGTTCGAGGTCGACCTGCTGGAGCGGTGCTACGGACAGGTGGAGTGCCGGCCTGCGGGCGGCGGCTTTCCGCTCGCGGGCCTTGCGCACGGCGAGCCCGACGCCAGCGATGGCGATGGCTGCCGCAGCGCCCGCCAACACCAGGGCAACGAGGCTGGGCCCCCGACGGCGGCTGGCCTCCTGCTGCTCGACCAGCGTCTCCAGGGGAGCCGGCTCCTCGGTGGGCCGTGGCGGGAAGGTGCCACGCTCCACTTCGGCGAGGAAGCCGGCGACCGCTTCGGTGAAGGCATCCGGGTTGTCGCCCGGGACGCTGTGCCCGGCCCCGGGGATTGTAACCAGCCGAGCGGCTGGCATTTCGTGGACGCACCGTTCGGCGACCTCGGGCGAGAGGACGTCGCTCTCGGCGCCGCGGACCAGGAGCGTGGGGATGGTGATGTTGCGGAAGAGCTGCCAGAGCTCATCCGGGGAGAGCTTCCAGCCGACGCTCAGATTGCTGCCGGGGTCGCGAAATCGGCGGTCGAACTTCCAGGTCCACTTCCCGCTTTCGGTCGGCTTCAACCGGTGGCGCATCCGCTCGCGGATGTTTTCCAGCGTTCGGCGAGGGTTGAAGCGGTGGGCCATCTGGACGAACTCTTCGAAGTCCAGCTCATCCGGGCCGCGGGTGAAGCGCATGATGTTGTCGACGCCGTCGCGGGAAGCCTCGGGCCCGACGTCGACGAGGACGAGGGCACGCACGTGGCCCGGGTACCGGTTGACGTAGGCGACGGCGTTGAGGCCGCCCATCGAGTGACCAACGAGGACGAAGTTTTCGATGCCGAGTGCTTTGCGGAAGCCTTCGAGGTCCTCGACGAAGGCATCACGGGAGTAGTCACCGTCCTCGGCCCAGTCGCTATCGCCGTGGCCGCGCTGATCAAGGGCGAGCAGCCAGTAGCGGTCCTGCATGCGCTCGGCGAACTCATCGAACATGTGGCCGGAGACGCCGAAGCCATGGAGCATGACGATGGGGGGTGATGCGTGATTGCCCCACTCCTGGTAGGCGAGCTTGAGCCCGTTCACCGTGACGGAGCGTTCGATATAGCCTGCTGTGGTCACCGTGGGCCTCCCGGGGTGCGCGCTCGGTGCACGTTACGTTCGATGATACCACCGGTGAGGACGGGCGGCGGGCCGGTCAGGCGAGGGGCGGGAGGCCCTGCTGCCGCAGGAGGCGGTTGTAGGTTCGCACCAGCGCGTCGCCCTGGTGGGCGAAGCCGCCGCCGGGGTTGAAGGTGTCATCGTAGGCGGCGCGGACGGCGTATTCCCCGGTGTAGCCGGCGGCAGTCACCTTGTGCCAGGAGGCGGCCAGCCCGCTGGCTGCGCGGTCGGCATTTGCCTCGGGGTCGAAGCGGAGGTCGCCCATACCGAAGCCATACCCCTGGTCGTGGAGCTGGAACAGGCCGACCGAGTGGCCGTTGTCGCCGACCGCATCGGGACGGCCGCCACTCTCGATGAGCATGACGGCCTTGAGGAAGAGCGGCGGGACGTTGTACTTGAGGCCGAGGCGGTTGAGCAGCGGATCCCAGCGGTCGGCGATGTCGCCGCTGGCGGGAGTGGCGATGCTGGCCTGGGAGGTTGCGCCGCTGGGGACGGGAGGTTGCGCGGGAGCGCCCCGTACCGGGGCCGTACTGCGGAGGGGCGGCGGTGCGGGGCTGCCTGCGGGGGCTGCCGCGCCCGCGGGGAGGGCAAACCCGGTCGCCGCGCGCAAGGTGCGTGCGTGCTGGCCAGCTTCGGGAAGGGAAACGTGGAGGCTGGAGGGCGCACCAACGGCGGTCGGGTCGATCGCCATGGGGCGATGGTAGTACGCTCGGTGACAGAATAGGCAGGGGGAGACCCCGCATACCCCGCGGCGGTTTCCCTGAAGGAGGCAGGATGGAGCGGCGAATTCCGGACCCAACCCTGATGGCTCGGCTCCAGCTGAGCGTCAAGGGCGTTGATTGGGCCGCCGGGCTGGTGCGGCAATGGCAGTTCGAGCCGCCGCCCGGGGGTGGCTGGACGCCACATCAGCATGTCGCACATCTGCTGGCGGCGGAACGGGCGGTGTTCCACGTTCGGATCCCCCGGATGCTGACTGAGGAGTGTCCGGCGTTCGAGAACTGGAATGAAGCGGCGCACATGGCGAAGGAATACCGGCCGGAGGGCGACATCGAGGCGCTGGCCGAGGAGTTCATGAGAGCGCGCGAGGTGACCGTCGGATACTTCAAGGACCTGAGCCCCGAGCAGTGGCGCCGCGTGGCCAGGTGGCCTGGCGTGGGCGAGGTCGACGTGGCCTGGGTGGCGGAGCGAGCGCTGGCGCATGCGCTGGAGCACTTCGTGGCGCTGCTGAACCTGCACCAGGCGTATGACCGGCACCATGCGAGGGCCTGGGCGGGCGAGTAACGTCCCCGGGGGACAGCCGGCGGCCTATGCAAGCTGGACTGCTTCGTAGGCGCCCGCGCGCAGCGCGTCGAGGAGGGCGGCATCCGACTGGATTGCACGGGCGAAGCGGGTGGCAGCACGGCCCACCTCGGCCGGGCTGTGCGCGTCGGATCCCCCGATGCCGGGCAGGCGGAAGCCCCGCGCAAGGCCCGAAGCGGGACGTTCTGGAGGCGAGAATCGGAGCCGTTGATCGCCTCGACCGAGGCGAAATACTCGACCGTTTCGCGCGAGACGCGCAGCATCCCGTCGCGGGCGGGGTGGGCGAGGAAGAGGACGCCCCCGACCCGGCTTGCGGCGGCCGCGAGCTCGGCCGCGGATGATGAGAGATGGCAGGCCTCAAGGCCGAAGGCGAGCACGTGCCCCATATCGGTGGTGACCTCAACCGCCTAGAAGATGGGTATGGGCGCCGTTGCCCGGAGCGCGGCGAGTTCATCCTGGCGCCAGAATCTGTCGTGTTCGGCGAGGCACAGGCCCTCGAGGCCACGCTCGACCGCGAGGCGCACGAGCTGCATGGGATCGAGGCTGCTGCAGGCTGAGAGGGGCAGGGTGTGGCAGTGGAGGTCGATGAGCACGGGTCAGCGCGGCAGGCGGACGCCGTAGATTTCGCCGAGCAGATCGAGGAAGCCAGCCATCGGCCCGGACTGGGGCTTGTTGCGGCGGTACATGACGGCGATGTCGCGCTGGACGGGCTCGGCAGATTCGATGTGTACCTTGTGGAGGGTGCCGAGGCGGATTTCACGCTCGACGGAGACCTCGGGCAGGAGGGCGATGCCGAGGTTGGCCTCGACCATCTTCTTGGTTGCCTCAATCGAGTCGAGCTGCATCTGCTGGTGGGGGACGACGCCGAGGTCGCGGAACAGGCCCATGATCATGCTGTAGTACCCGGAATCGCGGTCGAAAAGGATGAGGGAATCGTCGGCCAGGTCCTCGACACGAACCGAGCCGCGCTTGGCGTAGCGGTGTTGCGCGGAAACGACAAGGACGAGTTCATCGCGGTAGAGGACCACGGTGCGCACGTCGGGGTGATTGATCGGGCGACCGAGGCCAACCTGGACGTCGTCGTCGAGGACGAGCTGCAAAATCTCGTCGCTGTGCCCGGTGCGCACGAGGACATCGACACCGGGGTGGCCATCGCAAAAAACCTTGAGGAGGCGGGGCAGGACGTAGGTGCCGACTGCGGGCGCGGTCCCGATGAGCAGACGCCCGGCGGTACCGTCGCGCGTGCCCTCGAGCATCATGAGGCCGTCGTTGAGGGTGCGCATGACGCGCTGGGCGTACGGGAGGAAGGAGCGCCCGGCATCGGTGAGTTTGACGCCGCGGCCCATACGCTCGAAGAGGGGCTGGCCCACCTCCCGTTCGAGGGCCTGGATGCGGTTGCTGAGCGAGGGCTGGGCGACGTTGAGCAGCTCGGCGGCGCGGCTGAAGCTGCCGCAGTCGGCGGCGGTGATGAAGGCCTCGAGCTGGGCGAGTTCCATATGGCTCCATCCCCATCGATAGGGTGAGGCTATACATGGAGCATACGCTCCCCGGAGCCATACGCCAACTGAATGCACCTATCGATGGGATGACCGGGCGGGCACCATCGGCGGCTCAATCGAAGTAGCGGCCCATGACCCAGTTGAGGACGTCACGACCGGTGAGGATGCCGACGAGCTGCCCATCGCGGACGACCGGGATGTGGCGGAAGCCGCCGTCGCCCATTTTGTTGAGGGCGTAGGCCATGAGGTCGTCCTCGCGCAGGACCACCGGGTCGGGCGTCATGACGGTCGAGACGGGTGCGTCGAGCACGTCGTCGCGCGTCGCGACGCGAGTGAGGACGTCGCGGTCGGTAAAGATGCCGGCGATGGCCAAGCCATCGAGGACGACGACGGCACCGGAGCGCTCTGCCTGCATGAGCCGAATGGCCTCGCGGACGGTGGACGAGGCCTGGATGGTGACTGGCTTGCTCCAGCGGGCCGCGGCGATTGGGAGGGCGAGGTCGGATTCGTTGAGCACCTGGGCCGCGTCGGGGACATCGACGCTGGTGAGATCCATGAGGCAGCGTTCGCAGGCATCCGAGCCTTCGATGTTCTCGGCCCCGCAGCTGGGGCACACGATGACGTTGGCAGGTTCCGAGGACACGATGGCAACCTCCACTGCTGCAGCGGTAGCCCGGAGACAGGTCGAGGCCCCGGGTGGGGCCTCGACCATAGCAGATTACCGGCTGGAGTGATGCGGAATGCTTATCCCACGACCCACGTTTCGCCAGCGCGGAGGGCCTGCTCGAGGGAGCCGGGACCCTTGGCCATGGCTTCGTCTACCTGCTGCTGGACGAGCTGATCGAAGGTGGGCTGGTCGACATCGCGGAAGACGCCGATGGGCACCGGGAAATCCGGGTAATCCATACCGACGAGGATGTTGGCGAGGGTGATGTTTTCGGCGTGGGCGTCGTGCACGAGGAGACCCTCATCGCTCTCCGCATTCTCAACGATTTCCGGGGTGAACCCGTTGAGGCGGATGCCGTGCTGGTTTTCCCTGCCGAAGCGGAGCGGCTTGCCGTGTTCGAGGTAGATCATCCGGTCGGCGCGGACTTCCTTCTCGGCGAAGGCTGCGAAGGCGCCATCGTTGAAGATGTTGCAGTTCTGGTAGACCTCGACAAAGGAGACGCCGCGGTGCCTGGCGGCCCGGTAGAGCATTTCTTCGAGGTGCTTGGTGTCGCGGTCGACGGAGCGGGCGACGAAGGTAGCGCCAGCGGCCAGGGCGATGCGGATCGGGTTGAGAGGCCGCTCGGTGGTGCCGTACGGCGATGACTTGGTGATCTTGCCGAATTCGGAGGTGGGCGAGTACTGGCCCTTGGTGAGGCCGTAGATGCGGTTGTTGAAGAGGACGATGTTGAGGTCGATGTTGCGGCGCATGGCGTGCAGGAGGTGGTTGCCGCCGATGCTGAGGCCGTCGCCGTCACCGGTAATGACAAAGACGGTGAGTTCGGGGCGCGCCGTCTTCAGGCCGGTGGCGATGGTGGGCGCGCGGCCGTGGATGGTGTGGAATCCGTAGGTGTTGACGTAGTAGGGGAAGCGGCTGGAGCAGCCGATGCCGCTGATGAAAACGATGTTCTCCCGGGGGATGTGCAGCTCCGGGAGCATCTTTTGCATCTGGGCGAGGATGGAGTAATCGCCGCAGCCGGGGCACCAGCGGACTTCCTGGTCGCTGACGAAGTCCTTGCGAGTCAGCACGGGGAGGTCGGGAGAGATGATGCCGTCGTTGGGAGCGGTTGGTGCGGTCATATCAGCCTCCACTGACCCCGGCGCTGCGGGTGAATTCAAGGACGTATTCATCGCGAAGGCCGAGGACCTCGTCGATCTTCCCTTCGATCTCGGCGATCTTGAACGGCTGACCCGAGATCTTGTTGAAGCTGATGGCGTCGACGAGGAAGCGGCCGCGGATGAGGAGCGCGAGCTGGCCGGTATTGAGCTCGGGAATGAGGACCTTGCGGTAGCGACGGAGCACCTGCTCGAGGTTGCCGGGGAACGGGTTGAGGTAGCGGAGATGGGCTGAGGCGACGCTGAGGCCGCGCTTGCGGGCGTTCTCGCAGGCGCTGGTGATGGAGCCGTAGGTGCCACCCCAGCCGAGCACGAGGAGGTCGCCCTCTTCGGGGCCGGTCACCTCGAGCGGAGGGATGTCCTGGAC
>FWWM01001484.1_pt1 | contig 33855 bp, 28 predicted proteins | sample 2228351 | NCBI WGS metagenome assembly FWWM01 (sample SAMEA103939774, study PRJEB20133) | metagenome
GTCACGCAGTGCTGGATGGCGGGGGATCGTGGCATGGAACCGGACTGTCGCCCACCGGTCGTCCAACGTGCCGTCCGCGCGAACTACCGTTCGCGCGCGACTCGCAAATCAGGGCCAAACCCCTCCCCCGTGCAGCCTCTCACGTCAGCATTGCACGCCGCAGTCAGGGTATGAAGGTGCTGTCTTCTCCGCCCGAATCGTCCAGTAGGGCTAATCCCCACCCGGCGGCGTCACGGGTTTCCGTTTGTCCGGGTTGCACGACCGATTCCCCCTGCTACCTCCTGTGCCTACAGCACATCTCACCGCTGCGGTGGATACAAACCGGGGAGGCGTATCGGGGATGTGACGCCGTGCCGGGGTGTTGGCCGGCTACGCGACCATACGTTGCTCCACCCTCACCGCATCGGCCACGAGCACTACCTCCCGATCCTCCGATTGGAAGAGGTGTTTCGACGGGACGCGCGTCGGGATGACGCACAACACGAATCGCTTTCCCGTGACTTTACTTTGCAGTGGCACCGCGATGTCAAATGGTGTAATAGTTTGCCACAACCTGGACCGTCATAGCGAAATCCTTTCGCGTACACGTAACGCTACGGATAGTCGCATGCAAAACGACGAATCCGCCATTTGGATCACGGGGATCGGGATGGTGTCGGCCGCTGGGAGGGGCTTGGCGGAAACGCTCGACACCTTTGCCTCCGGACGGGTCAACGCCGGTCCGCTGACGCTTTTTCCCAGCGATATTTCATCGCCTGTTTTCGAGGTCCGCGGCGAACTTCCCGGCACGGCATCGGACATGCGGACGCTTCGGTTGGCCCGTCTTGCGCTGGAGGAAGCCCTTCGGACCGCCTGTCTTCCCCCTCCAGTTCTCCGCGGATTTTCCGTCGCCGTATGCCTGGGAACCACGGTTGCGTCCCAACTCAACGACCTGTTTTTTTACGCGGCTTTTCGGCAGGGTTTGGACGTGTCCCCCGATTCTGTGGAGCGCTATCTGAAAAGCAATCTCGCCGCCACCCTTGCGCGCGAGATAGGCGCAGAGGGCCCCTCGGTTACGATAACCAACGCCTGTTCATCAGGCGCCGATGCCCTTGCCGTTGCCGCTGATTGGTGGCGGGTCGGTCTTTGCGATCTTGCTTTCGCGGGCGGCGCGGATGAACTCAATCGCGTTCCCCTTTGTGGTTTCCATGCGTTAGGAGTGATGAGTTCCGAAGTCTGCCGCCCCTTTGATGTCGGCCGCAACGGACTGAACCTTGGCGAAGGCGCAGCCATTCTCGTTTTGGAACGGGCCACGCACGCCCGCCGGCGTGGCCGCCCGCCTCTGGCGGCCCTCGTCGGCTGGGGTATGGCCTGCGACGCATACCATCTGACCGCACCGCGACCTGACGGTTCGGGACTCGAACAGGCTATCCGCACAGCCCTCCTTGATGCCCGGGTGGATGCCTCGGACATAGGGTTCGTGAATGCGCACGGGACGGCCACGCTGGATAATGACCGGGTGGAAGGCGCTGTCCTGGCACGCGTGTTCGGCCCTACGGTGAGCGTCCTTTCCACAAAGGGATTCACCGGACACACGCTGGGCGCTGCGGGAGCGCTGGAGGCGGCATTTACGGTTGCGGCGCTGGAGGCCGGCTGGATTCCGGCGAGCGCGGGGTTTGCTACCCCGGATCCCGCGATACCCATCGCCCCGGTGCCAGTCCGTACACCTTTCGTCGGAACGTCTGCGCTATCCACTTCTCTCGCCTTCGGGGGAAACAATACCGCTCTGCTTTTCCAACGCGTTTTACCATGTGCATCCACGGTATAGGCCTTGTTTTTTCCGGGGGCCGGGGCCTCGACGCATTAGCCCGCGCGCTTCATCGAGGCTGGGTTCCCCCTTCTTTTCCCCCCACACCCGGTCGTTCAGCCTCCCTGCCCGCATATCGTGTCCCTCCCGATGCGCTGGACGATCCACCCACGGCGACGCGGGTGCGACGTGCGGATCGTTTTTGCAGGCTTGCAACCATCGCCGCTGTGGACGCCTTTCGACCGGCGGAATCCCTTATCGTTGATCGCTCCCGCGTGGGGCTTGTACTGGCCACGGCGTTTGGCCCGCATGCCACCACATTCCGCTTCCTTGACGATATCCTTGATTACGGAGATCGGAACCCTTCTCCCACGGCGTTTTCCCATTCCGTCCACAATGCCGCGGCCTCCTATGTCGCTCTTCTTTTAGGCCTCCGTGGCCCCACGGTGACCGTCACGCATTTTCATTTTGCCGTACACGAGGCCTTGCGCATCGCCCACGCCTGGCTGAAACAGAGACGTTGCGACTGGGTGCTGGTCAACGCCACCGATGAGTGCAGCCCAGTCATGGAGGATCTTTTTGTCCGCCTCCTCCCTCTGGCGCGCGACGGCCGAATCCGTCCCTTTGCTTTTGACCGCCGACCCGAATCCGTTCCAGGCGAAGGCAGCGTGTGTTTCCTTCTTTCCCGCGCATCGGCCGATCCGTCGGGTATCACAATAGCCACAGAAAGTCCAGGGGAACGCCCCGCAGCCCATGCGTTTCGGCCTGACCTGGTGCTGCTCGATGCCGCCGGCCTGATCCCGGATGCATCCGAGTACCGGCGTCTTGCTGCGTTATCGGCTGCGGTTTCCTGCTATACCCCGATTTTCGGCGGCCTTCCCATTGTCGCCGCCTTCCACGCGGCTGTCGCCTGGCTCATGTTGCATACTCAACACGTGTATGCCTGTCCTGATCCCGGACCGTCCCCCACCCTTCCGATCGTGACGCGTTCCGAATCGCGCGCGATGCAACGGATTGCTTGCCACACCCTGGATTGCTACAGTCGGTGCCGCTCGTTGTGGCTCTCGCGAGGTACCCATGACCCTTCGTGAAATTGAAGAAGCGCTGTGCCAGGAAACGGCCGTCATTCTGGCCCGCGAGGCCACGACTCTCTCGCCGGAGACTCCGCTACGCGATCTGGGCATGGACTCGATGGGATTTGTCGAACTGCTCCTTTTTATCGAACGCACATTCCAACTCCGTCTGATCGAAACCGGCCTTGCCCGCGAGGATTTCGAAACCCTACGCACGGTAGCACGGCGCATCGAAAAGGAGATCAACCGATCCTCATGGGGCTCCGAATCCCTTGGTGTCCGACCCGGCGGTACCTAACCGGTACGGACTGGCTGGTTGGGATGTTCGACCATGTCCTGAAGCGTTCCAGCGGAACGGGCAACACCTCGCAAATCATCCTCGAGCTGGAGCAATCGTTGCCGCTGCAGGAGTTTCAGGACGCATTGGAACGCTTTGCGGCTCACTTTCCGGTTCTCCGCGGACGTGCACGCCGAGATTGGAACCTGGCGCCGTATTGGAAAATTCCAGATGATATTTCCCCTCCCCGGCTGCGCGTCCACGCTCTTCCCCTGGCGCCCGGTACCCTTCGGGCGCAGACGCTTGCGGCGCTGGCCGATGCAACCAATGACCCATTCCGTGACGATACCGAACATCTTGTATTTCGTTGGGCGGGAGCCGACCGGGCCGGCGGCTTCCTCGGAATGCAGATTGACCACAAACTCTTTGACGCGCGCGGTGCCGAACTTTTCCTCCGCGCCTTCCAAAACGCGGTTGGAGGCACAGAGGAAGAAGCCATCTTTCGGGTGATCTCGCTCGTGGAACCCGCCCGGCTGGATCGTTGGAAGGAAAAATTTGCCGCAGGCCGCCGCGTTAACCGAACACTGTTGGCCCTGCGCTCCGCTTCCCATCCGCTCCTGGATTGGTCCCGCGTCCGCAACTACCGGACCGCGTTCCGCTTCCACACCTTCTCCCCGGAACAGGCCGTCCGCATTTGTGAGTCTGCGGACCGGACCGCCGGATACCTCATGCTTTTTCCCTATTTGTTCGCCGCTGGCGTCCGAAGCTTTCATCGCGTGTTTAGCCAGCAGGGCATCCGTGTCCCCGACTACATTATCCCCGCTTCGTTCGACCGACGGCCTGCCGGTGACGCCATGCGCCATCTATTTTTCAACCATGTTTCGTTCGTTTTTTTCCGCATTCGCGTCGAGGATATTCCGGACACCCAGCGACTCATTCGATCCGTTCAGATGCAGCTCTACGAAAACCGTCGCGCCGGCCTCCTGGAGGACTATGAAGTCGCTCTGGACCCCATGCGGATTTTGCCTCTGCCTATACTGGCCTGGTTGGCGCGCCTGCCACTCCGTGGTCAATTCGGATCGTTCGCTTTTTCCTACGTCGGCCAGGCCGCGTTTGACAGCCCGGAGCTTTTTCGCATTCGCGTGCGAAATCTGCTGCATGCACCTCGCGTGCCGGCCCCACCGGGACTCGGTTTTTTTTTCAATCAATATCACAACACATTCAACCTCACGCTTTCCTATCTTCCCGATGCGTTTCCCGAGACGGCAGCTGACGCCTGGATGAACTCCATGGCCCAATTGGGAGAAGGGCGTTTTCCTGAATGACAGAGGAAGTCGTGGTGCGGTGCGACGTTCTCGTCGTCGGAGCCGGAGCGGCCGGCACGCTGGCCGCCGTTGCCGCCTCTCGTATGGGAGCCGTCACAGCCCTCTTGGAGTGTGCCGATCATCCGGGGGGGATTGCCACGGCCGCCATGCATCGCACGTTGGGCGGACTGTACGCGGGCGCGCCCAACTCGCCAGGCGCGCCGTTGAATGGGGGACTGACCACCGAACTGCTACACCATCTTGACGCCCTCAATCCGAACGAAAAACCCCAACGGCGGGGTCGTGTGTGGATTCATCCCCTCCACCCGGATCATTTCCGCCTCGCGCTGGAAACCCTTTTGTCCAGAGAAACTCAACTGCGAACGTTCTGGAGAACTCGTGCCGAGCATGTCCGCTGTGACGGCGGCCGGATTCTTTCCGTATCGGGGGTTTCGGACATGGGACCGCTTCGCGTGCAGCCGCTCAGTCTCGTTGATGCTTCGTGTGCTGGCGTGATCCTCCGTGCCTGCGGCGCGGCCCTGCCGGACCCTCCCGTGACGGATCGTCCGCTGGCCGGCTACGTCGTTCGGCTCACCGGACTGCAATCCGTGGACTCCTTCACGGCCGTACGCGTTCCCTATGTCCTCGCGCACGCCGTTCAGGAAGGCCGGCTTCCCCCCTCTGCGCGTTTCACCACGTTTTTCCCGGGGACCGATCCCGGCGAAGGGTACTGCAAACTGGCCGTGTTTCCCGAACAGATCGACGACCCGGTACGCACCCGTGCCGATGCAGAATCCGTTGTTGCCTATCTCCGAGGCACCCTTGTGGAATTCCGCTCCGCTTCCCCCGCCGCCACTTCCCCCGCCGCGTTGCCTCGCGATGGCATGCGTCTAGACGGCCAGTATCTTCTCACGGCCGAGGATGTTCTCCAAGGGCGCAAATTTCCTGACGCTGTTGCCCGCTGTGCTTGGCCGCTGGAACACTGGCATCGCACAGCGGGTCCCTCCTACCAGTACCTCCGCCCGGGCGAATGGTACGAGATCCCGGCGCGGGCCCTCCGGGCGCGCACGATCGCCAATCTGTTCGCGGCAGGCCGTTGCATCTGTGCAACACCCGAAGCGCTCAGCTCCGCGCGTGTCCTCGCGGCCTGCCTCGCCACCGGCGAGGCGGCTGGCCGGCTGGCAGCCCAGGCGGCCCGTTCCTTGCGTCCCTGTGACGGCTACTCGCGGTGAGGATTCCTCCCCGGTATCCCGGGCACCGCCACCAACCGGTGCCGTGCTGCAAGTCGCTTACACGCCATGAGGCGGAGGATGGGTCCGTGCGGGCATCCGGATCGCCATGCCACGGACAACGTTCCGAACGATGCAGCATGCCGGAACGCCACGCTGTCGCGATGGATCCCGATCCACCGGCATTCCCGTCCCATCCGTAAGCGACCCACCTTTACGCCACGACTCAAATCCCCCACCTTACCGTTCCCCGGCGCGAACACGCGCACCTCCCGATGATTTCGCTCAACCTGCAGAGGAACGGGACGATTCGGACTGGGAACCACATAGCCTAGAGAACGCTCTTTCCCTACTCGCCACACGGCATCAGGTCCAACATCGCGCTCAACACCAAGGCCGCACACAGCAGGGAAAGTACAGCCCAAAACAACTCCCGTCCCCTGTGTCGGAGATAGACGGCGGCCGTTCCCCCAAAACCCGCCATGGCCGAAACGACTCCCATGACAAGACCCAGATGAATCATTCCGTCCCCGGCCATCGGGTGGCGCACCCAGAAGTGGAGGCCGGGGAAAGTCCCGTTGAGCGCGGCCCAGATATCACTAGGATGTTTCCCTTCCCAAATCCGGGCAAAAACCAAGGCAGGCGGGAGGCCAGCATGTTCGGGCCATGCCACAGCAAGGAAGAGGCCAATCATGCTCAGGATCGTGGCACACAGGCAGGTCCAATAAACGATTCCCCCGTAAACACGATGGGCAGGCGGTGCTTCTCCGCCAAGGTTGAAAAGACGATTCATAAGCCCTTTTCCGTTCCTACTCGAACCGACGTCCGCACCCCCGCGATGATGATTCCAACCAGGATAGACAGAAGCACCAAGGCATGCACAGCTCCGGGAATCGGCCCCAGGACCCCGAGTCTTCTCAGCCCGTTGGTCAGGAGGCCGAAGCTCGTATAGGCAAGCAGGCCCAGGAGCAGGTATCGGATAAACCGCGGGCGCATGCGTCTCATAAGATGAGCTCCAAGAATGCCGCCTAAGACCTGCCCCGCAACCCAGGGTGCCACCAGAATAGGCATTACCGCACCGGCGAAAAAATACGGCCAGATGGCCACGCAACCGCTCATACCGATGACGAGGACGCTCACGGAAGCCGCCACTTTCAACGGAACGCCCATAACACAATTGAGTGCAGGAACAATCGCCCAGCCAGCCCCCAGCCCAAAAAATCCGGCGATGAATCCGATGGCCGCCATAAGGAGAATACCCCATCCCACCCGATGGATCCGGTATTCCACAAGGCTGCCGAGGGACGGCTCATAGTACGGGCAAATCGGGTTGAGCCAGCGGCTCAGGCGGTCTGTTCGGTTCACCGTTGGCCATTCTCTCCTGGCACCGCCGGCCAAGAAATACAGGCCCAAACCTGCAACCAGAATACCCAAAACCACCCGGATGATACCCTCGCCACGCATGCCCATTTGGTCCGCGCCCCAAACCGCACTGCGAGCCCCAAGAATTCCTCCCACCGCACATCCGATGTTGCACAACATGGCCAGTTTTAGATTTCCCGGTCCGCGTACCAAAAGCGGCCCGCTCGAAATCAGTCCGCCGAACATGGCCACGAGCAACCCCGTGGCACGTACCAAAAGGCTGTGAATCGGAGCGAAGGCAAGAAGAATAGGCGTGTAAATAACGCCGCCACCAATTCCGCCTAAAACGGCAAGCGTTCCCATCGTGAAGGAAAAAAGGAAAAAACCGGCCAGGATCAGCGTCATGCGTTCGGGCGCCATTCCATCCGGTTGCGGCGGCGTACTGTGTGTGAAAAAAACGAGCGTCCCATAGGCCATCACCGCACAGGCGGCCAGGACACTCCACTCCGGTCCAAGTTCCTCAAGCGCAGCGCGGATGCGCCGGCACGTAGGAAACCGCGCTCCCGACGGAGGCGAGGGATCAGCCAAGGTCCTATTCGCTCCACTCGCATCGCGCAATGATTTCACGGCAGCCTCTCGGCCCATCCGGTCCGTACACGTTTTTCCGCCGTTCGGCACTTGGGTTCGCGCTCACAAATACGCGTGTGAGGGGCCATGGGTCGGAACATTTCTCGAGTGATGGGATTCGGTTTAAACAGAGACTCCTACCATTTTGTCCGCGGGCACGCGCGCCCTTGGTGAGGCTTTCTGTCTCCGTCCCCCAATCCGCGCGTGGCATGGAAATGATTTCCTTTTTGGCCTGAACGAGTTCATCAATCTCCCTCTGCCATTCGGCCTCAGTGGTCGTCGCGAGGTGGGCGTCGACCGGAGCCACGCCGAACCCGTTGCGCACCGTTCACACCTTGTATCACTGCTGGCGGAAGGGGTTACCCATCCAGCGGAAGCCTATGACGCCACGCAGCGTTCCGTGGATCCTGTGCTGCGGCTTCCTCGTCTGTCATGTCGCCATTTTCTGTGCCATTGTGGCTACGTGCTCGCCCTGAAAACGCGCGATGGCCAATTCGTTCTCCGACGGTTGGCGGCGGCCATCCGCGTCCGACAGTGTGCCGGCCCCATAGGGGCTTCCGCCGGTGATGTCTTTCATGTTGAGCAGAGCGCGGCACGAATACGGAACTCCGACGATAATCATTCCATGGTGAAGCAACGTGCTATGGAATGAGGTAATCATCGTTTCCTGGCCCCCGTGCTGGGATGCGGTCGATGTAAACACGCTACCAATTTTCCCGATCAAGGCGCCTCTCATCCAGTGAGGCCCCGTCTGATCAAGAAAATTCCGCATCTGTGAGCACATGTTTCCGAAACGCGTCGGCGATCCAAAAATGATCGCGTCGTACTGCGGCAATTCCTCCACCGTGGCAATGGGCACATCCTGATCGATTTTTGCGCCGGACGTGCGCAACACCTCTTCGGGCAGGAGTTCGGGCACCCGTTTAATGGTAACGTCTGTTCCTGGAACCTTACGCGCACCTTCCGCCACCGCCTTCGCCAGGGTTTCGACATGGCCATACATGCTGTAGTAGAGAACGAGGACCTTTGCCATGGGGCACCTCCTTACGTGTTGTTGGATTGCTCGTTCTGTGCTTACAAATCACTATCAACCCCAACACGCGGAACGGGTTAGACTCCTCAGCCGTTGGTGAACAACGTGGTAGCACGCGAATGTATCCGGCTTTGGGAAAAGACGTCGTCTCGGTATGTGGGGGTTTCTCCCAGGAAACGTCGTCGGTCTGGTTTCCCTGTCTCCAAGGAGACGGGGAGACTGATTTCCGCTGCAGCGATTCATCGGACATCGTCTTGAGGGGAGCAAGGCTATCTCCCGGAGGAAACCCCGATGGATTCGGCACGAGGTGTGACGGGGCGTGTGGATCACCGTTTCGTCCTCACGTCTTTTTTTCCCTCAAGCGGTCGGCACCATTGTGACCTCGTGGGCGTTATAAGCGGTGAGCCCCACACGCACGTGATGTCCGCTCCACTGAATACATGAGTCAAAAGACGCGTAGTTGGAGCCGTATTGTTCGACGCGTCGCAATTGGCGCCGATCGTCATTCATAAGGGGATCGATGCGCATTGTGAATGGACGTTGCCATGAAGTCAATCGTGGATGTTTGGCCGCCTTCGCGCGTTGCCCCCAGAAGGGGAGAAAAGTTCGACTCACCCCTCAACACACCTCGGTTGACGGAGCGAACGGCCATCTCCGACGTTTGCGGTAAGGCAGGCGTCTGGAAGCGGTGCCGCCCCACGGACACCACCGTGAGAATAAACAGGCGATCAACCGTCCTTCTATAGGATGCCGGCTTTGGCCTCTGCCGGGTCTTGGCTCCGAATGACTTCCAAGGGAGGCGTCTTGGGGCACACGTCCGGAAGGCGTACGGTGCGACGGGCCCACCGGACCGCGTTGGCAAGCACTTTCTGCACGTTGGCGTCGTGGAAAATGGGAGCGGTTTCGCATGTTCAGGCGCGCTCGTCTTTCGTCGGAGCGGAAAGCCGGGTGTTTGCGCATGGGGAGCGCATGGTGGCAAGGCTCCCGATTCCCCTAGCATAGACGGCTGTGATGCTTTGGCCCGCGAGAAACCCATCGGCAATAACGGAGCCTCTGGGATGTATCCGTAGTCGCCGAACCGCAATCGATCCGGTAGGGGATCATTCTTTCAGGCCATCGCAATCGGTTTTCCCTGCCCGGCACTCGCATACATCGTATCGAGCAGCTCCTGAACGCGCAGACCCTCCTCGCCCGTGGCCATGTGGGGTCGGTTGTTCAAAATGCAATCCACAAAATGCGCCATGGCGGTCGGAACAGGAGCCACAGAGTCGCGGAGTTTCCAGTCGTACTGAAAGCCGGAGCGTTCCGTGTACACTTCTAGCGTCCAGCGATAGGGCTCGACTTCACTGACGCTGGTGTGAAGCAGGCCGCCGCGATCGCCGAGAATCCGAGTTTCCATCAATTCGGCGGGCCGGATATGTCCCGCCCACGAAGCCTCCAGTTCAAGGGTTACTCCGTTTTCGAATCGGATGAGGGCCACGGCAAAATCCTCCACGTCATAACGCTTCGCTTCTTCCCTGGCTCTCTGGGTCCCCAGCCGATCATAGGTGGAGGCGGCAACCCATAGCGGTTTGGGGTAACCGAGCGCCCAAAGGACAAGGTCCAGCCGATGAACGCCCAGGTCGATAAGCGGTCCGCCGCCCGAATACTCTTTTTGCCCGAACCAGCTCCCAAACCGCGGAATCCCACGGCGCCGCAGCCAAACCGTGCGGGCAAAATAGGCTGTGCCGATGGTCCCCTGCTCAATTTCCTGTTTCATGGCCCAGGAAGCCGGACAAAACCGGGTGGAGAAATTGATCATCAGTCGCCGCTGCGCGCGTTGCGCCGCAGCCATCATCTCGCGGGCCTCAGCGGCGTTCATGGCCATGGGTTTCTCGCACAGTACGTGGCACCCGGCTTCCAGAGCCCGCAGCGTGAGGGGATGATGCGACCGGTTGGGCGTCGCAATGCTGACGAGATCAAGTCGTTCCTTTTCCAACATTTCCTCGCCCTGCGCATAGCGACGCGGAATGCCGAGTTCATCGGCTCGCTGCTGTAGCCGTGCCGGATCCGTGTCGGCTACGGCGACCACATCCGCGTGTGGATGCGCCTGGAAGGCTTTCACGTGTCCTTTACCCATGCCGAGTCCGATAACTCCTACACGAAGTTTTTCCATGGGACTTCCTCTTTCTCGATTCTCGATAGCTGCTCGGGTGGCTGGGCAGACGTCCGAAAACGGCGCCGCCCCGCGGACACCACCGTGAAAAAAGACAAGCGATCAACCGTCTTTCTGTAGGATGCCGGCTTTGGCCTCTGCCGGGTCTTGGCTCCGAATGACTTCCAAGGGAGGCGTCTTGGGGCACACGTCCGGAAGGCGTACGGTGCGACGGGCCCACCGGACCGCGTTGACAAGCACTTTCTGCACGTTGGCGTCGTGGAAAATGGGATAGGTTTCGTGCCCGGGCCGGAAATAGAACACCCGGCCATGACCACGGTCCCAGCAGCACCCGCTGCGGAAAACCTCGCCGCCTTCGAACCACGAGATAAACACCAGCGTATCCGGCCGGGGTATGTCGAAACGCTCGCCGTACATCTCCGTATGCGGAAGCTCGAAGTATTCCCCCAGGCCTTCGGCAATGGGATGACGGCGTTCCACCACCCAAATTCGTTCCTTTTCGCCGGCTTCTCGCCATTTCAGCGAGCAATTCGTTCCCATCAGCGCCTTGAAAATTTTCGAAAAGTGTCCGGAATGCAACACGATGAGTCCCATTCCTTCCAGCACGTGTTTCTTTACGCGGGCGACGATCTCGTCCTTCACTTCCTTATGCGCCGCGTGGCCCCACCAGATCAGCACATCCGTCTGCTGCAAAGCCTCTTCCGTGAGGCCATGTTCGGGCTCATCCAAGGTGGCGGTACGCGTCTCAATATCCGATTGTGCCGACAAAGCCCGTGCCAGGGTCACATGCAGTCCATCCGGATAAATCTTTCGAACAGCTTCGTTTTTCTTTTCGTGGCGAAATTCGTTCCATAGGGTCACATGAATTCGGGGCGAGCACATGGTGACGTCTCCTTTCCTGCCGCGGGCCGGATCCTCTTCTGCACGCGGCGAAAACAAGTCCCAGGCGAGTAGGTCGGCATGCTATATGAGAAAGGTGCAGACGGCCAGTCTAAAACACGACGGATCGCCAAGGAAAGTACGTGTCTCGGTTAGGAGGTTTTTGACGACACCGTGCTTTTTTCTCGCTGCACCAATTCCGCGTCAATCTCCTCGACGATCGCAATGGCGGCCGTCGCGTCCGCCCGGGGATCCAGCGGAAGAGAAGTCTCCGCCTGGTAGTAGGCATCGAAATGGTTCTGGAAAATCGTGTGGAAGGCCTTTACCCGTTCCGCACTCACCCCATGACGGATCAAACACGCTGCTCCATCCGCCGGCGTCATGCCTCCTTCCGGCATGCCCAGACGATCGGCCACGTAGCGACGTAACGCATGGATGATTTGCCGGCTGGCCTGCATCCGCTGGCTACCCGCTAGACAACGCGCGGCCTGAAGCGTCTGACGCGCGCGCGACGCGGCCCTCAAACGGCGGCTTCGTAACCGCCGGCGGGCTAAACCCCGGCGCACCGCGCGGCCCGACAGCACCAAGCCAAACACGACAGGGCCCAAACCCGCGGCCAGAAGCGAGGCGCGGGAAGGCAAAATCGGTTCCGACACAGCCCCGGTCGCAACCACCGTGATAGGCGCCGGCACAGGGAGACCGGTCCGCAAGGTGAGGGTGAAAGTCATGTCATTCGTGGCAAGATTCACCAAATCGCCCGTTTTCACCTGTACCGCCGGACGCACACGAACAGGCAGCGGCTGTGTGTAGGCCACACGGTACGCCCGCTCGACCGGGTCGTAGTAGGCCACGCCAATAGGCGGCAGTTCCAAGGTGCCGACGACCGTCGGACGCAACGTCCAGATGAATTCCACAGTGCCGTCCTGGCGCACCATTCGGACGGTATCCTCATATACACGAAATAACTTGATAAGGTCCTTCTGCGCGCCTAAAGGAGGCGGCCGGACATTACGCAAATTCGCTGGACCGGACACTGAGACAGTGAGGCACAACGGATCGCCCACTTTGCAAGTCTGGGTGTCCAGCATCGCCTCGGCGGTCAGATTCGTGCCTATGGCGCCGATGAAGCACAAGGGTCGCCCCTCCTCGGGAGGCGGCACCACGCGGACCGTACAGGCAGAGCCAACGGCCAACACGGATTCCTTGCCGACACGCAGGCCGTGGTCCACCGCGGTGAGAACCGATCCCCGGAAAATCACGGGGCCGAATGTGTACGTGCCCTCGTCCCGTGTTCTATACGTCAGCTTGATCGTGTATTGGAAGTAGGGTTTTCCGTTCCATTCCACAGCCTGCCGGGAAAACCGGAATCGGGCCGGCTTACGTTCAAAGATGCTTTCAAAGTCAAAAAGGTTATGAAACGGGTCAGAACGCACCGTGTAATTGTTGATAGCCAACCCGGGTTGATCCGGCCGCGTGACCAAGTACTTCTCGAGAAGTTCTCGAACGTTAGGCCCCTCTAGCCCCTCAATCGACGACTCTTCGAGAAAAGGCACCTGCAGGTGCGGGGGATCGCGCGGATCCAAAGGATCCGCGTCGGCGAAGGTGCCCGGCAAGCGTTTGAGAAGAATGGAAAGCGTCAGTTCAAACTCGTCGTCCACCAGCGCGGTATCCCGTGACGCCGTCACCAGGAGCTTCACCCACTCCTGCTCTTCAAACCCAAGGACTTTGATCCATGGACCGGGCGCGGTAAGGATGCGGTTTCCCACCTGAAGTCGAACAGGTCCAGCGCGGAGTTCGCCGGTGCGTTCCGGCGTGAGTTCATAGGAGAACAGACGCCCGAAAAAGCCGGTGCGTGTCATGCGTCCGTTGATAAACGTGATGCTGACCTGATCCTGACTCTGGCTGCCCAGCGATCGGATCTTGAACCCCTCAATACCCGACAAATCTGGCTCGGGCGGAGAACGTTCCCCGGAGATACGAACCGACAGAATGAAAGACTCCCCCAGATAGACGCGGTCGCGATTAGCCGTGACTTCTAGTCGCACTTCTCCGGCTACCGCCACGCAGGCGGTAAAAAACAGAGCGGAAAGGGAACCTTGCAAAAAACGGAAATGACGCATAGGCCTCCACACGTCCCACGTATGCATGCGCCCGGTCAACGTTCACCCAGAGTTTACGATGCGACTACGCCGTCGTCAACCGGAGGAGGCATTGGCCGCGGCGTCTGCATTTCTCACCAATCTTTTTCCCGTGGGGAGAGGGGATAAAACTGCCGCTGCTGGCGCCGTTTTTCTTCTGCGTGCTCCCGTTCTCGCTGCAACGCCTTTTCCATCAGCCGCTTGACATCCTCAGGAGTTTGGTCCTTTTCCTTCGCGCTCTCCTCCTGTCGCTCGTTTTGCTGGGGGAAGGTTTCCTCGGGCTTTTTGCTCTCCGTCTCCTGTTGTTGCGGGGGGGGCTCCTGGTGCTGTTTCTCGGGTTGCGGCTGGGGCGGCGATTGGGGAAGAAGTTTTTCGATTTCGCGCAACCATTCGTATGCCCGAGTCTGTTCGGGAAGCGCACCCGCCCAGTCCTGTGTTTTCACCCTCTCCGCCGCTCGATCCTGCGCATCAGCGGCCTGTTTGGCTAGCTCCAGGATTCTGGTTCGCGTTTCCGGAGTAATCAACAGGTTTGTGGAACCTACATTCGGACTTCCCGGAATCGGTACACCCGGAGCGGGGCTGGCCGAAAATCCGTTTTCCGGAACAGCCTCGGCAAATCGCATGGCAAAGAGTCGCGTAAGGTTCGCCGCTTCTTCCTGTTCCGATCGTGGGGAAACGGGGGGTTCAGGATGTCGAGACGTGCGGGCAGTGCTCCGTGCCAATGCGTTGCTTTGAACCCATAAATCCTCCCGCAACAGCGCGTCAAATGGAGCCATGCCTTTCCAAAGGCCATAGACGGCGGCTTCAGCACGTTCCGCCAGAGGAAAACCTTCGGGGTGAAGATCGCGCAAGTGGATTGCGGCTTGGCCCATTCCTTCCCGCGTGGCCTCGATGAGATCGTGGAGTTGCCCCGACGCAGCCGGGTTCGTGGCCGCCACGCTGTTCTGCGAGAGGGCGTCCAGAAGTTTACCCTTCAACGGAATCCATAGATCAGAAGCCGCCTCCTGTCTATCCGCCAGGCGCTCCAGGGTCCGGATATGATCCGGCGAGGAATTTGTGAACGCAGCCTTCGCTTCGGCAAGAATCTGCCGCTGCTCGATAAGCAGACGACGCGCCAGTTCCGAGGCCGGAACCGTGCCATACTCCTGAAGCAAACGGGCAATTTTTGCCTTCTCTTCCACATCGGGAAGTTGTTCGAGGACAAACGCGAGGTCATGACGCGCGTTGTCGTTTTCCGCCTTGCTCCGCGCAGCCCGGCGGAACGCCTCCGCCGCATCCCGCATGAGGCGCGCCTTTTCGACGCAATTCGTAACGTCCTCGCCCACATACTGCTGCGCCTCGCGATAACGCGCCGCACCCAGCGCCCCCGGAACGGCGGTATCCCCTCCGCCCGAAGCCGTATCGAGTTCCTGAAGCATACGCGCCGCGTCCGCATACCGTCCTGCCTGGTAAAACGCCACGGCGGCGTTGTACAGGCAATCACGCCGCGCCCGGCCGGACAACCCTCGCGCAGCCGTTTCGTAAACCTGCGCAGCCGCTTCATATCGGCCCAAGGCATAGAGCCGTTGCGCACGACGGGCTTCGGCGCGCCCCGGCAGCCTTTTCGTCTCCGGCATCGTTACAGAGGCCGTATTCGTCGGAAATTCGGGTGCCGACGGCTTCTGCGTGTCCGCCGATACGGCGACGGACGCAAGGCCGAAGGCCAGGAATCCTATGGTGATGTTTTTCAGCGGTCGGGATGGCGGCGTGAGGTCTTTGAGCGATGGGGCATGCGCGCCGGCGCGGGCCGACGACGATGTAGGTCCCTGCTGCCGAGGTCCCGACCGCATCACCAGACGACCGCGACTCAGGAAGGCAACCCCCAACGCACCAAGCAATCCCGGGAGGAGGAACACCGTATAACGCTCCGCCCGACGCCGCCGGAGGGTTTCTTCGAATTCCTGCTGTGCTATTTTTCGACGGACGTTACGGTACAGCTCGCCCAGAGTGAGGGTAGACGTGCTGGCCGTTCCGATCGGAAGATAGGCTCCACGGGAGGCCTCGGCCACGGCGTGTAACGTATGCGCCTGCATGCGACTTATAACCGTCTCTCCTTGGTAGGTGAGAACCCCCGTTCTTTCGCCATCTTTGATGGGAATGCGTGCTCCCTGCGGGTCCCCCAGACCGACGGCAAAAATTGGGATTCCCTTTTCGCCGGCGCGTTGGGCCGCTTCCACGGCCTTCCCGGCGAGATCCTCGCCGTCGGAAATGAGGAGGATCACCTTATGAGACCCTTCCCGATCGTCGAATGCGTCTAAGGCGCTGAGGATAGCGTCTCCGATGTTCGTCTGCCCCCGTGGAGCCGCATCCACGTCTGCCGCCTCCAACGCGTGACGGAGGAAGGCGTAATCGGTGGTCAATGGGCACAGAAGTACAGGTTTGAAGCGAAATACCATGAGACCCGCGCGGTCACCCCGTAGCTCCTCGATGAGATCGAGCAAATCGGCCTTCGCGCGCTGAAGTCGGCTGGGATGCACATCAGGGGCCAGCATGGAACGGGAAACGTCTAAAAGAATCATGACGTCTCGCCCGCGTTGCCATAGGGTCGTCTCTTGCGTCCCCCACTGCGGACGGGCGAGGGCGACAATAAGGAAAAAGAGACTTACGAGAAGAAGGCCGCTTTGCCAGGCACTGCGCGCTCGCAGCGCAGGGGGCAGAAGCCTCTTCTGCATCACCGGCGCGACAAAACGCCCGAGGTCCCGGTGATAGCGTCGATGGACAAACAAATGCCACAACCCCAGCGCCGGTATCAACCACAACAACAGAAGCACCCAAGGATAGGCGAACGTGACCTGCATATTCCGCTCACACGATACGCTGTGTCCACCACAGATTCAGGCTGCTGGTCACCATCAATAACCCCACAGCGGGAAGCAAAAACCACGGGAACAATTCCGTGCAATGATGGTACAACTCTTTTTGAATCGTTGTTTTTTCCAGCCGGTCAATGTCTGCCAGCGCTTCCTCTAACCCTTTCGGGTCCCGCGCGTTGTAGTAGCGACCTCCGGTGGTGTGGGCTATATCTCGGAGGAGTTCCTCGTCCATCGTGACCTGTGCCCACTGGATGATGGAACGCCCAAATCGGTCCTGCGTTCGCACCGGGGCCCGCCGATTGGATCCGATCCCGATCGTGTAAACACGTATGCCAAGCTTCTTGGCCATCTGCATGGCCTCGGCGGGTTTGATAATGCCCGTATTGGATTCGCCGTCGCTAAGCAAAACGGCCACCCGACTCGTACAGGTCACCGATTGCAAACGGGCGCACGCCGTGGCCAGAGCATCGCCAATGGCCGTCATGAGTTCTTCTTGGTTGACGAATTGTCCGTCCTGTCCCTGGATCAACCGCGGAATCTCGATGCCCTTTAGCACATGAAGAAGCGCCTCATGATCCAGGGTGAGCGGCGCCCGCGTGCTGGCATAGCCGCCAAACGTGATAAGGCCGATGAGGTCATCGGGACGACGTTTGACAAAATCGGAGAACGTCTCCTTTACGACATCTAACCGATTTTTTTCCTTCAGGATGGTGCCGTCCGGGGCTATCGTCGAAAAGTCCAGGGCACGCATGGACCCGGAGCAATCCAAAACCATCATAATGGCCACGGCATCTACGGTGCGACGTGTCAGAGAAAACACGGTTTGCGGACGCGCCAAGGCCACCATACCCGAAACGATTCCGAGGAAAAAGAAGGCCGGCAGCACGGAGGCAGCACGGATTCGCCATGTGGTCACACCAACGGGAATCCGGTGCGTGGGGGCAAAAAGCAACCCGGATCGAATCCGTCTCCGGTATGCCACGACGACGGCCACACTCAGCGGTATCAGCAGCAAAAACGCATAGGGATGGGCGAACCGGAACATGGCTATCGTGTTGGGGTTTGTCTCGGCACGGCGTCAGCATCCGCGGGTTCTGCCACCGCACCGGCCGCGTCGGTTTCGATGTATTCCCGCGCGGTGGCCACCGCGCGGTCAATTTCCGGACTGCCGGGCCGGTACGCCGCGAATTTCACCAAGTCGGCGGCCTCCAGGAACGTTCGCAGCGTGGAAACCACCGCCGACGCGAAACGGGGATTCTGGCTGGCCGCTTGAAGAAATTCCTCTGTCGTCTGCTCCGGCGCACGGATACGGTGTGCCCGTTCGATGTAGCGGCGCACGATCATGGTCAACTCCAGGTAAAATTCCTTGATTCGCCGCGCGCGGAGGAGATCTTTGGCGAGAAGCTCCCGGAGTTCGTACAGTGCGCGTTCGCGCGGTGTCATCCGCATGAGGCGCACACGCCGACGCCACCGCGCGGCCAGCTTCAGGAGCGCAAACAGAAAAACCGCGGCTACCCCGGCGCTCAGCATCCACCCCATCACCGTCCACGCGGAGGGAGCCATCCAGACAGGTTGGAGACGGATGCGCAGGTCTTTCCCCGGTTTTTCCGCCAGAAGGGGAGCCCGTTCAAACACGATCGGCTGTGTCGCGAACCAGTCCGTCTCGGCCACCGGTTGGGAGGCCGATTTCCAGCGGATAGCCAAGGCGCCCAGGCGATAGCTTCTCGCCACGAAAGGCGTGAGAAGGAATTGCCGTTCGATCACTACGCGATCACCCTCCAGGCGCACACCCCGGTCGAGCGTTCCGCTCAGCGCAAACCCCGTGAGCCGATCCTCCAGTGACGGAAGCAGAAGAGTGACATCGCGCGGCGCTGATGCCCGGATCGTCAGCAGTACGTCGCGATCCAATGTGACCCGAGGCGGATTCGCGATCAGGACAACTTCGAGAGGACCCCAGCGATTGGTCTCCGCGCGAGGAGCCTCGACCGTCGTCCGCCCCTCCATCCCCACGGTACAAAAGGGAGCGACGACCGCAAACAACACAGCCAGTCGCCTGATCTTCGGGTTAGCCCGTACGGCACCCGCGCACAGGCCGTCCCCATCCCATCCCTTGTCCATTGGCTGTAAACAGGGAGGCGTTCTCCTCGTATGCGTTCGTTCAACCATAGCCGCTATCCGCGTTGCGCCCGCCGCTCCCGGGCACGGAATAACTGGCGCACCTCGTTGATGAACGGCCGATCCGTGCTGAGCGGGATGGTGTCCAGACGCCGCTTGCGAAACTCCTCGCGAAGGTTCTCCCGCTCCTCTGCCGCTTTTTGCTGAAAAGCCCGACGTACTCTCGGGGAACGGGTGTCTAGCAAAAGACGATCGCCGGTTTCAGGGTCTTCGATCTCCAAAAGGCCGCAAGGCGCCAACTCGACCTCCCGCGGATCACTGATCGGGCAGGCAATGACATCATACCGTTGTGCCATGACTCGTAGGGAGGGAAGAAATCCACTGTCCTGAAAATCCGAAATAAGAAAAACAATGGCCTTTCGTTTCTGCACATGGCTCAAAAAGCGCAGGGCAGCGGCCAGATTCGTGCCATGTCGCGTCTCGCCAAACGCCAAAACCTCCCGCACTAGACGCATAACCGCCGTCCGTCCCTTTCGGGGAGGAATGTATTTTTCGATGCGGTCGCTGAAAAGAATCAGGCCCACATTGTCCTGGTTTTTGATCGCCGAAAGTGCCAGCAAACATGTCAGTTCTGCAGCCACCTCCGCTTTGGAACGGGTTCCTGATCCGAACGATTGGGACCCGGAAACGTCTACAACAAAGATCACCGTCAGCTCCCGTTCCTCCGCGAAACGCTTCACAAACGGATGCCCCATCCGCGCCGTGACGTTCCAGTCAATCGATCGGATATCGTCGCCGACGACATATTCGCGGACTTCATCGAATTCGATTCCCTGGCCTTTGAAAACGGAGTGGTAGGCCCCTGAGAGAAACTCGTCCACGAGGCGGGTGGTGACCACGCGGATCGTACGCACCTGCCTCATGAGTTCTTCCGTACTGATTGCCATGGTATGTACCTTCCGCCAACCGCCCGCCGGGATGACCCATTTCCCTCCTCCCGAAGGCCCGTCTCCCTTTTTACGGAACCGGAATTTCGTTTAGAATGCGGGTGATGATATCTTCGCTGGTGACCTCTTCCGCTTCCGCTTCGTAGGTCAGGATGACGCGATGGCGCAAGACGTCGTGCGCGATTTCCTTGACGTCCTGCGGGGTAGTGTATCCTCGTCCATGCAGCATGGCGTGGGCACGAGCCGCCAGGTTCAGGTAGATCGAAGCGCGCGGGGACGCACCGTACTCGATCTGGTGCCGGATCGGCAACTTGTGCGCGGCCGGATCCCGTGTCGCGAACACAATGTCCAGAATGTAGTCGCCAACCTTTTCGTCGCAGTACACCTGGTCGAGTGCGTCTCGCAACTGGGCGATCTCTTCCACCGACACGACCGCCCGCACATCGATCGTTTGCTTGCGGGTAAACCGGTTCATGATCCGCCGCTCGTCATCCTTGGAAGGATAGGTGACCTTGCATTTCAGCATGAACCGATCGATCTGGGCCTCGGGAAGAGGATACGTGCCCTCTTGTTCAATCGGATTCTGCGTGGCCATCACAAGGAAAGGGTCCGGCAGGCGATAGGTGGCATTGCCGATAGTCACTTGCCGTTCCTGCATAGCCTCCAGCAGAGCCGACTGGACCTTGGCGGGCGCGCGGTTGATTTCGTCCGCCAGCAGAAGATTGGTGAAAACAGGCCCTTGTTTCGGTGTGAACGTGCCGTCGCGCGGGTTGTAAATCATGGTGCCGATAACGTCCGCCGGAAGAAGGTCCGGCGTGAAGGAAATCCGCTGATACTGTAGGCCCAAGGCCTGAGCGAGCGTCTTCACGGCCGTTGTTTTGGCTAGACCCGGTACGCCTTCAAGCAGGATGTGACCGCCGGTGATCAGCGCAATCAACATGCGATCAAAAAGCGTGTCCTGTCCGACCAGCACCTTGTTGACCTCCTGGCGGAGCCGGTCCATGCGCTCAGCCTGAAGGCGTACAAAATCCGTCACCTTCGCCATATCAACACTCATTTTACGCCTCCTTATTACACCACAAATTTAAACGTCCACGCTGCGCGGGGAGGTTTTCTCCCGCAAGCGGCAATTTTCCCTCCCCCCGGGGACGCCATCGCCATCCCACACGTTGTGCCGACATTGTGGCGAAAACACCCGCATTCCGCAAGGGGTAACCCGTCGTCTCATGTCCGCCATGGGACAAAAGGAGGAAGGCCCTTGTGGTATGACGATCAGACAGAGTCACCCACTGTTCTGGTGGCGAAGCGCGTATCGGTCAGGCGCGCAAGCGACAGAGGCGGGAAAACGCACCGTGTCGTTTCGACGAACCGAACTTGCCCGGTTGAGAATGGCATAGTACCATGCGCCGCATGGACAAATGTTCCGGGCCGGCCTGCATCCTGATGTTTAGTCTTTTCCTTTTGGTTCCCGATGGAGAATCGGCGGAACCGGATCGCGGAAGTGTCTGGGGACCGTACTTTTTGGGTTTCGAGACCGAACCCGCCATGGACGCCGGCGGTCGGCTTGTCGCTAGCGCCCACGGTCTTCTGACGGACGCCGGGTGGCGCGTCCTGCACCGGATGCGCATTGTCCCCACCTCGTACGAGACCCTTTTCGGGCTTGGACTTTCCGTGGTGCAGCATGAAGTGTTTGGGCACGGCAGCCGCGCTCGGGAATACAACCTCAACCCTGCGTACGGATTCGGCCTTGACTTCAGCGGTTACACCAGTGTTCGCCGTGACCCGCAAAACAACCTTCAAATGGTCACTCTCGCTTCCGGCGGAACGGAAGGGGGGTCTTTGCTGGCGCGGCGGTTGCTTCTTGCGTTCTGCGCGCCTGACGGATGGCCGGCCGCGGCCACACCGCTCATGTTTTTTACCAAAACAGATCTTAGCCTTTACGTTTTTTCCACGGCAAAGCCACGTCGGCCAGACGAGCGCGAAACAACGGTTCGATCGTTCGTGGATGATTACAAAAACGGAAATGACATTGCGCTCTATTTGGTTAGCCGGCAAGCCCAGCGACAAGGAGGCCAAGCGGTGGACGTGTGGACCCGAACGTATGAGCCGGACCTGACAGAACCGGAGATTCGGGAAGTGTGGAAGCATGCGCAGACTGCCGCCGCATGGAATATGGCCGATCCGATGATGTGGGGAAGCGTGTTCCTCTATCTAAAAGAACACCTTTTCCAGCGGCGTCGAGTGACAACTCCGCCGGCCTTGCCTTTCGGAGATGGATTCGGTGTTACCGTGGGCACGCGCGCGTTTCTGGGCCCGGATTCCGTGAGCCGCTTTCTGGACCTATACATTCTGACGCCGTCGGCAGTTCTGGCGGTGTATGGGCGGGAGTTGATTTCCACGGAGGAAACACGCCTGGGGTTTGGGGCGGGGATCTATCGCCTCCGTGTGGGATCCGGCGTGACGCTGAGCGTGGCGGGAGATCTGTGGGAGAACCCCGCCGCGCCGGAGCGGTTTGAGGAGGAAGCCCAGGGCTGGAACGTTAACTCCGAAATCGACATGACGCTGGGTGGTCCGCTGGCCCTCTCGGTTAAGATCGGTGCCAAAGGTAAAGGATTTTTCCCCGGAACACCGGGCGAAGCCGGCCTTTACGGTGGGGGCGGCCTTGTGTTCCTGTTTTATTAATGAAGACTCTCGACCAGAGGGCGGGTGTGATCCTACCGAGTCCACCGGTGCGCCCCCTCTTCACTCGCAGCCGTCCCAGCAATAGGTGCAAAGCTTTTCCTTCGGTAATCCAATGGCCTGAACAAGGTCCTCCAGCCGTTGGTAGCGCAGAGTAGTCAACCCCAGGCGGTCCCGGACACGATCCACCATAGCGTGGTGCCGATCCGAGTTGGGATCGGCATACTCCCGCACGTCCACATTGTCCCGGCCTTCGAGTTCCTGGATCGCTGCCCGGCCGGCGAGATCGAGTTCCGAGCGAGACCGCGAAAAGTTGAGGAATTTGCAGCCGTAAATCAGAGGCGGACACGCCGGCCGCATATGAACCTCTTTTGCCCCGTATACGAACAACCGGCGGATAATATCTTTAAGCTGTGTTCCCCGCACAATGGAGTCTTCGCAGAAGACCACGCGTTGCCCGTCAATAATTTCTCGAATCGGAATGAGTTTCATGCGGGCAATCAGATCCCGCACGGACTGGTCCTGCGGCATGAAACTGCGCGGCCACGTCGGCGTGTACTTTACGAAGGGGCGTCGGTACGGCAAACGCCGCTCGTTGGCGTAGCCGATGGCATGCCCGGTGCCGGAGTCCGGAATGCCTGCCACAAAATCAATCGGCGTTATATCGCGCCGAGCCAGGGCTGCTCCGCACCGGTTCCGACAGATTTCCACATTAATCCCTTCGTACGAAGAAGAGGGATACCCGTAGTACACCCACAGAAAAGAGCAGATTTGCATGCGAGCAAAAGGCGGCCGTACCGCCTCGATGCCGTCCTCCGTTATCCGCACAATTTCCCCCGGGCCCAAATCGCGCACCGGGATAAATCCAAGGTTGGGAAACGCGGATGTTTCCGACGCAGCGGCAAACGCGCGGCCCGCGCCATCCTCTCTTTGACCGAGAATAACCGGCGTACGACCCAATCGATCTCGTGCCGCATAAAGGCCTTCCGGGGTCAAAAGCAATAGTGAACAGGAGCCACAAATGACCTTTTGCGCAGCCTGAATGCCGTCGGCGAAGGTGGCTTCCTGGTTGATGAGCGTCGCCACCAGTTCGGTCGGATTGATCTCGCCGCCGCTCATTTCGGAAAAATGCGTGGTGCGGCGGCAAAACGCGCGATCGGCCAACTCCCTCCGGTTCTGCACAGCTCCCACCGTGACAATGGCATAGGTGCCCAAATGCGAGCCGATAATCAAGGGCTGATCATCGAAATCGCTGATGATGCCGATCCCGCGGTTTCCGGCCATGCGCCCGATGTCCTGTTCAAACTTGGTGCGGAAGGGACTGTTTGTGATGTCGTGGATGATCCGGGTGAAACCCTGTGGCCCCAGTGTCGCCAGCCCACCTCGTTGTGTGCCGAGATGTGAATGGTAATCGGTGCCAAAAAAGAGATCGTTCCCGCATTCTCGGGAAGACACGACGCCGAACAGTCCACCCATGATAAACTCCTTTCCCTTGGAGGAGATAAGGTATCCGCACGCCGTGTGCAGCGAGAGTCTCCACCGGCAAAACGGTCGCGCGGCGGAAAAAAGGTAGTCAACACGGGCGGTGTCGCAAGCACAAAAATTTTTACCCTCTACCCAATCCGCGCGATTAATTTTTGCATTGTTTGGCCGAGTAACGGGTCAGGTGCCCCACCCGTGCCGGCGGATACCTGCGTCGTTACCCTTTCTTTCCGCTGGGATCACGGCACCGGCATGCTATACTGTGCGCCATGACCGTATGGTTTCAAACCGATCGATTTCTCCGTAAAGGAGTTGCGGCCCTCGTCCTTGTCAGCACCATGCCGGGCGGAGAGCCGCGCGAGGCGCCGACGACAGAAAACGATCTTCCCCGGCTGATCGCGGCGTTGGGACACGAACACTGTTCCGAACGAGACGCCGCTCAGCGTCGCCTTCTGCACATGGCCGAACGAAATCTTTCGGCCGTTCTTCAGGAAGCCTTTCCGGCTTATCGGAAGGCGAAAGATCCGGAAGTCCGAATCCGTTTGCGAAACCTTTTCCGCGCCATTTTCCGCATCCATGTTGTCGATCGTCCTCGCGGATATTTAGGAATTCACATGGGTGTGGCACAAGCGGCGGATACGTCGGGTCGGCCCTGTCCTGCCATTCAGGTGCTGCGCGTTCTTGAGAACACGGCTGCCGATGCAGGGGGGCTAAGAGTAGGCGACCTCATTTTGCGGATTGACCAATTGGATATGCGTGAAGACCGCCTTCTGGAGACCTTTGCTGAATATGTCCAATCGCTATCCCCAGGGCAAACCGTCCGTTTGACCGTTCGCCGCGGTGAAGCGACGCACCACATGGACATAACGTTAGGCTCCCTTCCCTCGGCGATACGCGATGCCATCCTGGCTCGGTCTGGGTCTATCCAGGAACAGTTTCACCAGTGGCTTCAAACCCATTACGAGGAATACCGGCGCCGCCCTACGACACCCGGTTCTCCCCAACAGGCTTCGGACGAAATCACACCCACAACGAATAATCCGTTGCGCTCGGCTGTCTTCGGGGATACCCACTCCCCACCGTCCTCCCCTGATTAGTCCTCCAGGCTAGGCTCCTACTCATACCGCTCGAGCGCCTCCAACAAGGCCACCACACGACCTGTTCCGGCTGTTCGAGGAGAAGCGCGTACCGACACATGGATGACACGCCACGGGGGACTGGTGGTCGCCGCGTTTTCCGTCTCCCGAAGCCAGGCCATGACCGGAGCAATCGGCACATCGCCCTCGCCAAAATCCACGTCCTGTCGTCGAATCCGCCAGCCTTTGACCGCGCACGACGGCGGGTTCGCCACCTCACAGACCTTGGCCTCCAAACCGGCTTTCTGCAGCCTGCGCTCAACGGGTTCCGGGCGTTTCACCGGAAGAGATTCGAAAAAAAGCCGAGCCTCCCGATAGCGGCGCAACTCCTTTTGCATACGCAGGAGCTCCGTTATTTCTCCCGCTTTTCGAACCATGCGTGACCGGTAGGTCCCCAGATCCGAAAAGGTGCGCACGGACACAACGATCGCCACCATCCACGTCAGGCCGATAGCCGCCCAGAGCAGACGACCGAACAGCGGAGGACTATTCACGCGCGCCTCCTCCTCGCAATATAAAAGGAATCTGCCCGTCAGGCTGCGTGTCCCGGCGTTCGAGTCGCGTCGCATACCCCATGGACCGAAGGCTTCCTGCCAGCGCCTCACAGGCGTCCCATCGGGAGGCCGTTCCTTCCACAACGACTTGGTCGTTCCCTATGCGCACGCTCGCAAGGGTCAATTGGCTCTGCTCTGCCGTTTCGACGATACGGTCCACTCGGCCCAAAAGGGATGCCCCCAAAGCACGGACAAAGGGTTCTAAATCCGACTTGTCTTTTTGTGCCTTTCGCCGGACTGCCTCCACCGCATGCTGCCCCTTTGCGGCCAAGCGATAGCCGAGCAGGTTATCGCGCAGGGTAGTAACGGCTTGATTCAGCCGGTCTTCCGCGCGGCCTATCCATACGTGAACGACCCCGTTGACCGTCAGGAGGACAAGCGCAGCCAGCGCACTGATTCCGGCCGACACCGCAGACTGGCGCCTCCTTCGCGCCATCAGCAGGGGATGGGCAAACGCTCCGGACCTAAAATTGCAACGCAAAGGACCCGCCGTTAGGGCGCGCGTGGCCAGGGCCCGGGCCAATAAGGCCTCGGGTTCATGGTGAATGTGCAACGGCCCAGGCCACTGTTCGCTCAGCGCGCGATGCAAACGGGTGACCCTGGCTTCCTCCCTTGCTCCCGGGCCGGCAAAAAGCCAGAGCACCTGTTGGACCGAGTCCGCCTGCCATTCCACGCGGAGCCGCCGCATCATGCCGACAGGATCGGCCTCCGTCAGGCTGTACGCGTTTCCGTACCGACTCGCCTTCCCCACCACCACCGTGACGCGATTCTCGCCAAGTACCGTGAGCACGCGGGGTGCGTCGGCGAGTTCCTCCGGACACGGCCATTCCCGCACGCTTTGTGTCCATAACGCGATGGCCTCCTGATCCAACACAACCGGATCCGCACCGAGGGCGGCCAACCGCTCCCGCGCCCGCTGTAGGTCGGCATGGCGCGCAGCGGCCACAAGGATTTCCACGCCATGCGGACCGCGCCGGAAATCCAGCACGTGACTTTCGCACTCTTCCACGGGAAACGGTAGCTGCAAATCCAGAAGAGCCGGCACGACACGGCATGCCTTGCGCAGGGAACCAAAAGGAGACTGTAGCCAACAGGTAAAACTCTCATGGGCCAACAGCGCGGCTACAACCGGAAGCGTCCGGGAGCGCAGGGTCTCGGCGGCCTCCTCTCCGGTCATGCGCCTGCACACCACACCGCCGCGCCCCCGCGCAGCGCGGAGAACAACGCACCGCTCTCCCGTGGGCTCTCTCGCGCAATCCACGGCTACACAGGTGCGCATTCCGCGCAGCGGCGCCTGAATGTTTTTCATACACGTTCTCCGCGCGGCGTGCAGCTTTTTTACTGAAACTCCGCGACCAGCAAAAGGGGAAACCGTCCGCTCCATCGCAACCCATGAAGCATCCCCAACTCGATCCCCGTTGCTACGCCTCTTGCGGTCATCGGTCCGGATCCGCCTGATCCGGCAGGCGGCCGGTTATCACGCGAAAAATCGCGGATCCCACAGGGGGGCACCCTTTTGCAAAAGGACCACGCCGGCGATGCCGGGCCGCGCAGTTACCGATCACGATCGTGCCGTTCGGCACGTCGCCTGTGTCGCTCCCGATGACCAGATGGAGCCGGCCGTCTTGAAGGCGCAGAGGCGTCAGGCGTTCCCTGTACCGTTGCAGGAACACAAGCGCCGTGGACAGGCATGCGGAACAGGCTCCGGCTTCGTAAACAACCACGTCCGGAAAGGCCATCGTGAGCGTCTCTGGTGGGCGTTGGAAGGGTTTTATCCAGTCCTCCTGATAGGCCGGCACGGTGTGGATGTGGCCCGCCTCGAGCACCCCCGCGCGCTTTTCGGCGGCCAAGCGCAAATGGCTGACCTCGCGCGGATCCAACCCCATCAGCCGACACGCGACGGCGTCCGCCGCCACGGCATCGGTCGAGGCGACCGCAAGATTGGCCTTCCGAGGGTTCCCTGCACTGGGTCCAAGCCCTTCCAAACCGATCCATCCGTCAATAACCGCCACGTGGGGCGGAAAGGCCACGGCGAGGTCGCTGATGGCCACATCGAGCGGACGCGCGGTTTCCTGCGCGCTGCCCCCGCGCAGCTGATGGAACGCCACCTTCTGGCGACGATAGAGAAAACCTTTGAGATTTTTCACCGAAAGGGAAACACCGGTGTGCATATGCGTTTTCATCACGGCCAGCGAGACGCGAAGGTCAAAGGCACACACCGTCCGACAGAGGAGCACGCGCGGAAGAATCGCGCCAGGCTTCAGGAGGAGTTCCGTTGGGCCTCCGGCGTCCAAATCGAGAAGTGGGACCCCTCGTTCCTGTGCGACACGGGTGAGGCCGGAGGAGGCAAAGGCTTCCTCGGCGCGTACCCCTGTGATCGGGCTTTCTCCCACTGCAATCCGGCTTGCCCCCGCCTCGCGAAAAGCGTCCACACACGCCGCTACAGCCTCCGAACTCACATTGATGCCACAATTCGGGGGCGCCACGCGACCCACATTCGGCTTGATGAGCACGCTCCGACCACGCGCAAACGAAAGGTCTACCGCCGCCAGTGCGGCCCGAATATTTCCGTAGGCTCCCTGCCCATATCCCACGCCAACAACGGCCTCGGAGGGTCTGTTCTCTCCGGCGCTCATGCCCCCCACCCTACACCAACGCCTCACCCCTCTTCAACAGGGAAAACCTTTGCTTTCTCGTGCCAGGAGAACTGCTTCTGGCGGCAACCCTGTCCAGTGGAAAATACCGTCTCGCCGAAGTACAAGGAGGACGTACACCAGGATGTCGGCTCTCCTCCCTATCCCCACCACACCGCGTTGCCGGACCCGCGCGCGGAAAAAAGGCGCCATCCCATCACCCGTACACGGCATCCTGCGACAACACAATGCGCTCAGATAGCCGCGGGATCGACCCGACACGACGGCCGCAGAATACGCAGGAGAAAACGCGCGGCGTTTGACTCACAGCATAGGGGAGGCTATGATAAGAACGGTGTCGTCGCATGGCTGCAGCCACCCTAAAATCCACACGCCCGCAGGGCGCCACCATGCGGGCAGTCGTTCTGACCGCACCGCGAACGGTGGAGATCCAGGACATCCCGATTCCGAAGCTGCGCCAACCAACCGATGTCCTCCTGCGCGTTGAAGCGGTCGGGATTTGCGGTTCCGACATCCACTATTACACCCGCGGGCGAATCGGCAGCCAGGTCGTCCGCTATCCCTTTCGTCTCGGGCATGAATGCAGCGGCCAAGTCGTTCAAACAGGACAGGCGGTGCGCCGCGTGAAACCGGGTGAGCGCGTGGCGGTGGACCCTGCGCAATGGTGCGGACGTTGCGACCAATGCCGCACTGGGCGTTTTCACACCTGTCGCCATATCCGGTTCCTTGGAACCCCTGGACAGGCTGACGGCTGCCTCTGCGAATGGATCGTCATGCCCGAGTCGAGCTGCTATCCGGTCGGCTCCTCCTTCACAAGCGAAATGGCGGCGCTTGTGGAACCGCTTTCCATTGGCGTGTATGCGGTCCGGCTCGCCGGCCGGCCTCTTGGCGGCACGCGCCTCGCCATCCTGGGTTTCGGTCCCATTGGGATGAGTGTCTTACTCGCGGCGCGCGCGCAGCGCCCGGCACGCATCTATGTGACGGATCGCCGGGACGATCGGATTCGCCGCGCGCAGCGCGCGGGAGCGGCCTGGGCCGGAAACCCGGAGGCCACCGATGTGGTGGCGGCCATGGCTCGGCGCGAGCCGCTCCAGCTCGATGCGGTCTTCGAATGCTGTGGTTGCCAATCCGCGCTGGATCAGGCGGTGGCGTTGCTCAAACCGGGCGGTGTTCTCGTTATCGTCGGAATTCCCGAGACCGAGCGAATTTCCTTCTGCATAGATTCGCTCCGACGCAAAGAAATCCGCGTCGTCAACGTGCGACGGCAGAATGAATGCGTGGAGCCGGCGCTGGCTCTCGCCCGACATCTCAGGCTGCGCTCGAACTGGTTTGTCACACATCGGTTCCCGCTGGAGCGGACGGCAGAGGCTTTTGAAGACGTGGCCGCCTATGCGGATGGCGTGTTCAAGGCGATGGTGTTGCCGTAGCGGGATGGTGGAGTCTGTTCGGCGGGTCGGCAGCGCCTTCCGGGTTTCCCGCACCCACGTCAAGGGCCTCCACCGGAATCCAACCGCGGTTTCCCCGATGCGCCACTTTCACCCAATCCCCCGCCCGTTCTACAACATACACCGTCTCTCCTGCCTCCACATCGAACGTGGGCAAGGCCGACTCCCCGGGAGCCAAGCGTCCCTTTGTGGCGTTTTTCAGAACGTATCCCGCGGATCCCCACGTCCCGTCTCGCCACTGGGATAACCATCGCCGCAAACGTTGACGCCAGTTCTCCTGTTTCCGTTCCCCACCGACACGGGTCTCCGGGGGGAAAGAGGGGCGAGTCATAACGGTTGACGAAGCCGCGCCTTCGGAGGGAGGCACTTCGGGCGCATGGAAGCGCAACGAAAAGGGACCGCGCTGGCACACCCGATACGCTTCCGCCGCAGGATCAAAATAGTGAAACACCACCGCGGAGACCGCGGACATATTGGAACTAAGGGCCACCAGCGTCTGCTCAAACTGCCATTCATCACGTCTTGTCCCTGCCACCGATTTGGGATCGTACACTTTGAACCCTTCGGTTGACACCAGCCGAGGTGGAACAGCAGGATCCAGCCACCCCTTGCCGCGTACAACCATCCGCACCGTGATCAAATCCCCTACCGTCACGTCCCGCGGCGACACCTCGACGTCGAGCGAGAACTCGCCCACGGCTCCGGAAAAATCAGGGGGACGTCCTGTTTCTGGAAGCGGAACAACAGTGAGCGCAAGGGGGTTGACGGGAATGGTCACACTCACGCGCGTCCATTGGATGCCAAAAAACGCGTATCGCCGTTCCAGTACCGCGCCCTGAATCCTCGGCGCCAGGGTCACGGTGCCGGGGGCTATGGCACGCACATCGCATACGAAACGGCGCGTTTCCACATACCGAACGCCCTGTCGAACCCGCTGTGGCTCCAGCTCCTGGAAGGCGCCCGCCGCGGTGATCCATCCGTCTTGAAAAAGGCCCGTGACGCTCACCTCAGGGGCCAGCTGAACCTGACGGACATGGAGGCGCAGAGTGAGAGGGAAGACTTGATGGACATAGACGCGGGATCGGGGGACGCTCAGTTCTGCGTACACATCGGGCAAGGATTCATCCGATCCCCGCGCTGAAATAAACATCGCCAACGTTGCCCGCGCAACGCGTCCTAAGGATCGGTTGTACCCACGCGCCTTCACGGTCTCTTCTCCACCCCAGTGGGAGCGTTCGTCGCCGGAAGTGCTTCGGACACCGCCGGTACGGCCGGCTCGCCGCCGACGAGGATTGGACACTCCGCCATCTCCTGCTGCCAGGAGCCTACCGCGCTGGACCCGAACAGCACCACGAGCCCGGCGGCAACCGCAAGAAGTGTTCCGGTCAGGCGACGCACGCCTACGACGCGCAGAGCCAAAACAACCCAAAAGGCACAAAACGCCCACGCGGCAACCGTGGCGCGGGTTCGTAGGCCCAACCCGTAATGCCAAAAGAGAACCCAGCGGGTCCAACCAAGCCCCTCTGCCGCATTTTTGTCCTCGTGGGCAAGTGCCAGCAAAAGGTTGCGGCGAATCTCCGGACTGGAACCCATAAAACGCTCCGCGCGCCGAAAGGCCGAGACGGCCTCTTCATACCGACGCGCCTTCAAAAGAGCCGTACCCAAATTGTAAAAAAGCGAGCCATTGCGAACCCCGGCATGGACCAACCGCAGGTAAATTCTAGCCGCCAAGAGGAAATCCGCTTCCGTCCGCGCCGTGGCCATGCGGGTGTTCGCTTCCTCCCAAGAAAAAACCTGTTCGAGACTCGGCACGCCGGCATCGGCCGCGTGGACCGTCGCAATAAGCAGTATGGCCGGCCACGTCTTCATACGCGCTCGGCGCGACGAGTGTCCCGGCGTTCCGCCCGTTCCTCTCGCAGCAGTTCCAGCGTCTCTTCCGCCACGCGTCGATGGAAGCGAATCCATTCTCCGATCAGTCCCAGCGCCCAGCATAGAAACCCGCCGGTGGCTGCGATGGCCAGCAAAATAAGGGAAGGGAGATGAGTCCGGCCCAGGGAGATGTGCACCGGAGCACCATAAACGAGGTAAAGAAATCGCAGGCCGATAGCCACAGCAAAAAAAAGCGCAAGCGCCCCAAGCGTAAAGAAAAAAGCGCCCGGCCGATACAGCACAAGCATACTCAGCAACGTCACCCCCTGCCGATAGATGTAGTGGGGAAGACTTCGGAACAACCGCGATTCACGTGTTCTCGGGTTCACCCGGACCGGAACACACGCCACCCGCAACCCCAGATGCCCCGCCTGGATCAGGGACTCGATACAGTGAGAAAAAGACGTGTAGAGGATCAGCCGGAAGCAAGCCCGTCGCGAGAAGGCGCGAAACCCCGATGTCGCATCGTCTACGGCCACTCCCGAAAGCCGGCGCACCACCCAGCTTCCCAGCAGCTGCATGAATTTCTTAGTCGGGCTGAACTCTGGGTGCGACGGGATCGGACGCGTACCGACCACCATGTCCGCGCGGTTCTCGAGAATGGGGTCAATGAGACGAACGACATCTTCGCCGCAGTACTGATTGTCGCCGTCGGTATTGACCACAATGTCGGCACCCATGTCGGTGGCGTAGCGGAGGCCGCGCAAAAACGCCTGGGCTAGCCCGTGTCGGGTTCCGAGCCTCACAATATGATGAACGCCCAGTTCCCGCGCCCGTTCCGCCGTGCCGTCCGTGCTGCCGTCGTCAATCACGAGACTTTCGATTGCCGTAATCCCTTTTGCCGTCCGCGGCAGGTCGCGAATGACCGCCGGAAGCGTAGCCGCTTCGTTATGGCACGGAATCTGAATGATCACTTTCATACTGCAGCCCCATCGCCCCGGAGGCCTGTTTTCTGCGGGTCCGCCGAGACCGGTTCCGGCGTATAGGTGGTCAGGGCCTCGAAAATATCCCCCTCCCTCCGCGTCATCCGAACGACGCGCATGCCGACCGTTCGCGTTGCGTCCTCGGGATGCCACATCCCAGCGCTGGCCACGTGGCGACGACAGGCACGCGCGGCCGGCACGACGGCGGCTCTTTCCGGAACGCCGCTGATCCGATCGCAGACGCGCAGGCTTCGCACTCCGGGTTCCACACGCCGTTCGAAAAAAAGGATGCTGGGCTTTTGCGCAAAGATCAAGCGGTTCCGCAACGGCTCGAGAAGCCACGGGCCCCGGCACACGCTGGCCACGCGCAAGGCCGTGTGCGTCCACGGCGAGGGTAAGGTTTCCCGCGTGGGAACCAGATGGCCGCGCACGATCCAGTTTTGTCCCTCACGCGTAGTATGCCAACCCTCGGCCGACCACCAATGGTTGACGAAGTCCACACCGGCATGCCGGACAATCCATCCGAAATCGCTGGCCCAGTGTGAACCGCATCGCCACGTCAGGATACCTCCTTTGTGGAGGGACACGGTAAGAGCCGCTTCTGCCTCCCGGCGAAAATAAAGGCCGGCTTGGGGAAAAAGCCTTTCGACGGGGAGCACAACCGGCTCTCCCTCGGCATCCAGAGGCATGCCGCCAGCCGCAACCCAGGGAACCGCTTCCGATCGTTTCCATGTGGAAGCGGACATCCCACGAAGCGTGTGGCACGCGGAAAAAATCGAAGGACCAATGTAGTGACACACATAACGGTCGTCCAGGGCGGAAAACACGTGTTCCGCCGCGTCCGCGTCGGCATACAAGCGTCGAAGGAGCACCGCCGCTAACCGCTGAAGGGAAGTCTCCGCGGTCAGGAAACGTGTCAGCCCGCCGGGGAGGATGTAATCGGTGTGACGCGCCTGGTGCATACCAAGGCCGCCGCGGGGCACGGCACTGAGGAGCCCGGCAACGGCAAGAAACTCCAAAGCGCGCGCAGCGGCTTCCGCGTATGCCGTGTCACCGGTGGCATCCACCAAATCCCACAGCGCATCCAGGGTCACCGAAAGATAGCCAAGGTCAGGTCCTCCGTACTCGGGGAACCACCCCTCGGAGGTTTGCAACGCCAGGGTTTTCTCCTTCACGGCGTCCCATCGGTCAGAAGGTACTAAATCCGGATGCACACGGCGCAACCAGGCCAGAGCGGCCAGGCCGGCGACCTGCTGGTTCGCCGCCTTTGGTTCGA
>FWWM01003660.1_pt1 | contig 33752 bp, 41 predicted proteins | sample 2228351 | NCBI WGS metagenome assembly FWWM01 (sample SAMEA103939774, study PRJEB20133) | metagenome
CACCGCAACCGGTGTGATCAACACAGCCACGGTGGCATTGGACAGGAGCTCGGTCAGGACCATTGTCACGAGATAAAGCACGATCAGCGCAATTAGCGGGCTCAGCCCGTAGACGCTGGCGATCAACATCTCAGATGCGGCGTCGGCGAGCCCGCTTTCCTCCATGGCGATACCGATCACCACCATGCCCGCGATGAGAACAAGGATCTGGGGCTTTAGGCCACTATAAGCTTCGTCCGCGGTGATCACACGCAATAGGATAAGCAGCACCGCGCCTGCGAGGGCCGTCGCGGCAATGGGCGCAGCGTTGAGCGCCGCCAGGGAGACTGCGCCGACGAACACCCCCAGTGCGGTCAGGGCCTTGCGCAGCTTAAGCGGGCGTTTCGCCGACCTGGGCGCTGGCGATATGCGATATATCCACCGGTGACACGTCTTCTTCGCGATCTTTATGTTGAAGCAGGCGGCCGCTGATGAGAAACAGGTAGAGTCCACCGACTATGGCCATCGGCAGCCCCACAGGCGTAATCTCGAAAATGCCAAATCGCGGCTGACCAGCGATACGCGCCATGTCGTCGACAAGAAGATTGGTCGAGGTAACGATCAGGGTGCAGCAACCAGTAAGCACGGTGATGTAAGAAAGCGGCATCAAATACCGTTTCGGCGACTGCCGAAGGGCGTTGGCAACGTCGCGGATGACGGGTGCGCCGAGCACGACGATAGGTGTGCTGTTGAGAAAGCAGGAGACCCCGCCGATCATCGAAAGCAGCAGCCAAAGTCCCTTCGGCCCCATCCGTTGGCACAAGGAGACCCCCAGGCTGATGGCCCGGTCGAGAAGACCGGAGAGCTCGAGCGCGTATGCAATGACAAATAGCGAGGCCAGAGCGATGATCGCCGGGCTGGCGAATGCCCCTTGGACTTCTGACGGTCGGACAACCCCGGTCATCAGGAGAATGGCAGCCCCAGTCAGCGCCACGACATCGGCGCGCAGACGATCCCAGATCATCATCACGACAACCCCGGCTAACACCAACAAGGTGAGAACTTGATCTACCGTCATCACAAACTGCCTCGAACGATGGCTTGCACGTGTCAATGATTGGGCTCACCCAGCCGCGTCGATTATGGTCTGGAGAGAACTCATCATTTTGCCTATCAATGGCTGGATGCATGAGCCAAGCCCCAGGACCAGCCGCCTTGTGATTGCCGGCACGCTTGCCGCCACTATGGCAATCGGTACGGCCGGCTACTTTATCGGGCGATCGAGTTCGCCTGGCCCTAGTTCGCCTGCCCTGGCTCCGCAGCAACCGGCCGTGATCGTTACGCCGCGTCCGCCTGAACAGCCCCGCATATTGGGGCGCGCTGATATTCTCACTCTCGGCGATCGTGCGGCCGATGCCTTGGCATCCGAGCGTCCCTTGCCGCAAGATGTCGCCAAGCTTGCGGGACGCCGTTTCGAACTGGCGATCCCTTTCGGCTGCACCGGTCCAGCGCCGAAGGGCGCGGAGCCCCTCTTAAGTTGGCGCTACGATGCTGCAGTCAAGGCGCTGCGTATCAACGTACAGTTGACTGAATGGCAGGCATCGGAATGGAACCTTGCCGATGCGGTCGCCTCATCTCGCAAGATCGAAGGCCTCTGGGTCCGGTGGCCGTGGTCCTCATCGGAAGTCTGCTCGCAAAATGTCGGCCAAGCCGTCGCGACCGATGCGAAGCCCATAACGTTGCCCGGACAGACCCTTGCGATCGGTCTGATCGGACCTTCCGATCTCGCTGGTAAGGAACGGTTCCCACGCGCCTTCGACGCCGTGAAGCAGGTGGAGCCAGATCAACTGAATGCGGCACGCGGCTTCGTGCTGTGGCTGACCGGGCGCGTCGGCAAATTGCCTGATGGTCAGCCAGTTCGCTGTGTTCAGCCAGCAGGTGTCGAGCAAAAGCCGATATGCCTGGTTGCGCTCTCGCCAGAGGAACTGCGGGTCGAGAACCCGCTCTCAGAAGACGTGGTCGCGATCTGGTCGATCGGAGATATTGAGCGAAGAGATTGAGCCATTTGCGTGATCCCGCGCAGAGATTTACCATATCGCAAGTGGCGGTCGATCACTGGGAGGCTCAACCAACAGTCCATGCCGCATCGACGGATTGCTTGGTGATAGGCAGTGCCCCAAGAAATCGGGATAGCTATGTCCGATAAATGGGATTCTCGGACATAGGAATTAGCTCTCAGAGGTTCGTCACGGCAGTTCAGAAATGGTGCGGCGACGACAGATTGACGTGCTTGCGGGGCAGCACGTTCAGGGCGCCATATCATCGCGGAAACGATCCATCTGATGCATGCGCTCATGCAGCACCGAGACGATGCCCACGGTTCCGTCTGACAGGGTCCGCCAGTCGACATAATGATGTTCATGCCGCGCATAAAAGCCATCGACACCGAACTCTGTCGGGATCGCTCGCCATGTGGTTTCACGCCGAGCGATCCGATCGAAGCAATCGAACAGGCCGCGAACATAGCTTTCAGCCTGGGCGTCGCCCCATTTGTCGCTGGTATAGGCAAATATCTCGTCGAGCCGTTGCCCAGCGATCGCGGAAACGCGATAAGCTGCCATGATCAGTTGCGGCGGTTGCGGGCGATCACAGCATCCGCGTCCAACGCGGTGAAGCTGGCTTCGGGCCCATCGAATGCCTGGGTCAACTCGGCCTTGAGACGTTCGAACCGTTCCGCTTCAAGGCGCTCCTTGTCCCGGCGAATGAGATCGCACACATATCCGCTGACATTTTCGTAGCTGCCATCCGCGCCGACATTGGCCGCAACGAAATCGCTCAGCGCGCCGCTGAGCCGAACATTAAGCGTAACGGGTTTGTTAATCGTCGAAGTCTCCTGTGCAGATATTATTCAATATTGTGGACGGTATCAAGACCTCCGGGACGAGGATCGGCGCTTGCGGCCACCTCCCCTGCCCTTACAAGAAATTCTTGAAACTTTCATATTATGGAAGTATTAGGAATTTTATGAACGCCCTCGCCTCCGCCTTGTCCGATGGAAATCTCGCTGGCCGTGTGTTTGATGAGCGTCAACTCGGCGAGGCCGTCGGCGGCGGCTCGGCACGTCGCTATGCGCTCGTCAATCGTGCGCTGAAAGATGGCTCGCTCATTCGTCTGAAGCGCGGAACCTATCTCCTGGGAAGCCGATATCGATCGGATGCCATTCATCCTTTCGCGGTCGCCCAAGCTTTCCTACCGGGAAGCTATGTTTCCTTCGAGACCGCCCTCGCCCACCATGGCTGGATTCCCGAGGCGGTCTACAGTACCGCGAGCGTGACCCCTAGGCGAAAATCGCTGGAATTCGACACGCCCCACATGGGCCGCTTCACCTTTCACCCCCTCGCCATCCAAGACTATCAGTATCTGGTCGGCGTCGAGCGGGAGAAGTTCGGCGCCCTCACTGCTTTTGTCGCGAGCCCTCTGCGGGCCCTCCTCGATCTCGTCGCCCTGCGCAAGCAAGGCTGGACAGGTCTCGACTGGCTCACGAGCGGGTTGCGGATCGACGAAGACCGCCTCCTCTCGCTCAAGCGCAAGGAGTTGGCGAAGCTGACGCCGGTGTACAAGCACAAGCTGGTCAACCACTTCCTGCACGCACTGGAGCTTGCTCTGCCCGCGAGCCGGCCGCGTTCGCCGAAAGGCCCCACTAATGATTGAGATTATCCAGAAGAAGCTGCGCGATTACCGCGCCGCCAATGCCCTCGAGGAAGAGAATGCGACCAAAGAGATCATCCAGGAGATCGCGCTCTATGCGCTCTGGCGCGCCGATTTCTTCGACGTCGCCCTCTTCCAGGGCGGAACGAGCCTGCGCATTCTCCACGCACTTCCGCGCTTTTCGGAGGATCTGAATTTTCTGCTGCGCGCGCCCGACCCGGAATTTCGGTGGTCTCCATACCTCTCCGCGCTGGTCGAGGTGTTCGCTCAGTTCGGCCTGAAGCTCGAGGCTCAGCCCAGAGACAAGATGGACCGGGCGGTGCGCGAAGCGATCCTCAAGGACGATTCCATCGCGAGCCAGCTCAATCTGAGCTTTGCGGGGCCAGGGCGTGCCAGGCCGATCAGGATCAAGCTCGAAATCGACACCAATCCGCCGGCCGGATCGGGGGAAGCGACGACCTTTCTGGATTTCCCTGCCGATTATCAGGTGCGGCACCAGAATCTCGCCTCGAATTTTGCGCTGAAGATCCACGCGCTCCTTTGCAGGCCCTATTTGAAGGGTCGCGACTGGTTCGATTTCTCCTGGTACGTCGCGAACGGCATCTATCCGAACCTCCCGCTGCTCGGCGCCGCGCTTCTGCAGACGGGTCCGTGGCAGAACGAGGTGCTGGAGATCGACGGCGTCTGGCTCGTCCAGAGCCTGAAGGCGAAGATTGGGGCGATCGACTGGAGCGCGGCCGCTGCCGACGTAGAGCGCTTCCTGCGTCCTGCCGACGCCAAGTCGCTCAGCCTGTGGAGCGAGGCCTTCTTCGACGCCAAGCTCGCTCAGCTCGGCCGGGCCGCGTCGAAATGACAGCCGAGCCGCCACGCGCACTAGATCGCCATGAGGCGTCCCTCGGCCGAAGGGGCGGCATGCGAGGTCATGTCTGATGACCCGCGACCTGCTTCCGATTTCAAATAATCTTCCGCCCGATCTGCTCTCGGAGATTGAGGGCGCGCGCGACACGCTGGCGGCGTCCAAGGCTCATTCGACGCAAAAGGCCTACGCCACGGACTGGCAGCGCTTTTGCGACTTCTGCGACGCACGCAATGTCGAGGCGCTGCCCGCGCATCCCGACATCGTCGCACTGTTCGCGCATGTCGAGGCCGAAGCGGGCATCGCGCCCGTCACGATCGGCCGTCGCGTCGCGGCGATCAATCACCATCACAAGGAGGTGGGTCTCGCCTCGCCCAGTGCGCGGGACGCTGCTGGCGTCATCGCCCAGATGATGGCGGGCGTGCGCCGTAAATATGCGCGCAAGAAGGACCAGAAGACGCCGGCGGCGGCGGATGTGCTCACCGCCATGCTCGCGACCATCACGGGCTCGGGCTTGCGCGCCAAGCGCGACCGGGCGATCCTGGCGGTCGGCATGGCGGGCGCGTTCCGCCGTTCGGAAATCGCCGCCATGCTCTTGTCCGATCTCGCCTTCGAGGCGGGCGGCGTGCGGATCACGATTCCGCGCTCGAAAGGCGATCAGGAGGCTGAAGGCCAGGAAATTGCGATCCCCGAAGGCCGGCATATCCGACCAGTGAGCTTGCTCGGCGACTGGCTGGAGGCAGCCGATCTGAGGGGTTCCGATCCTGTTACCGGCAAGCCGCGGACAGGCCCGGTCTTCCGCCGGCTCACGCGGGGCGACGCAGTTACGGCCGATCCGATGACAGACAAGACCGTATCCCGCTTAGTGAAAACCTGCGCATCGGCAGCGGGCTATGACCCGGCCCTCTTCTCCGGCCATTCTCTCCGCGCGGGCTTCCTTACCGAGGCGGCCGCGAGGCGAGCGAACCTTTTCAAAATGAAGGACCATTCGCGTCACAAGTCGCTCGATACAGTTGCAGGCTATGTCCGCGATGCGGCTAGGTTCGAAGACCATGCCGGCGACAAGTTTCTTTGATGCCGGGTTGCGCGGCGCCGGCTAACCTGTCTCGCAGCGAAATCCAACAACCTTGAAGAGCCGGCAATGAAAACGGCGCCAGAATGGCAGGCCTATGCCATGCCGAATTACCATCCGGCGATGGCCCAGGCATCCACAGCTCTGCAACAGCGCATCCTTGTCGACTCCGCCTATCGGTCTTTCGACCGCCCCGCGAGTGGAATTGCGCCGTGAAAGCCCAGACGAGGTTCAGAGTTCGATCAGTGTGTAGCCACGGTCAGAAAGGAGCTTCTTTGCCCAGGATTTGCTGATCGCCACTCCCTCGGCGCGCAGCGTGATTGCATCATCGGCCCGATCGAAAAGCGCGATGCATAGCTCGTCGCTATCGAACCGCGATCGGTACTGAATGCCGTCAAGGCTCGTGTTCTCATAAACGCGGGCGGAAATCTGCTGCGGCACCGCATAGGCGCCTGGATTGTCAACCGGATCGAAGTCGGCCGAGACACTCGCAACGGTAGTCCTGAACCAGCCGAGGCCCGGTCCATGGACCTTGGCCAGTCGGATGGGCCTGGTCGTAATGAAGGTTGCCGCGCGTCTCCTGGCCACCTGATCCCAAAGGACATCCCGGTCGTTTGGCGTCCGCAGCAGAGTTTCCGCAAAAGGACCTATGAGCGTCTTGCCAAGATAGAGAACACCGAATTTGCCTTCTGGATCGTCCCACCGCCAGGTCGCGTCCATGCGGCCATACCATCTGGCAGCGACCGTCGCGCCGTGAACCCGATGGAGCACCCTGCCCGTAGCGGTCGTTGCAACGGGAATCCTCCCTTCCGCCGCCATATTCGTCAGTCTTCGAGGGCACGGGCGAACCGCACGATGCGTTCGACCTCTGCGTCGCTGCCCTTGAGGAGTTCGATGGGGCTCATGCCATCAAGACCTTCATCGCCGCCGATGAGGAACTGCAGGATGGCCCAGCCAGTCGTATGCGGAGCGGCACTGAGAACCTTCGCAATTCCTGGGAGGATCGCGTTGCCGTCGAACTGGAACACCGGGAAAAGCTTGGTCCCATTGTCCTCGACCATCAATAATCGCCGGTCCTTCACAGCCTTATAGACGGCCTGGATCGTCTTGTGTCCGAGCAGCGTGCGCACCCTCTCTGCAGTCAGCGCGCCGCCCGCCGCGTCGATCATCCGTCGCTTGAAAGCGATGGCATTCGTGATCCTCTCTGCAGCTTCCGGGTTATCCGTTTCGACCGCCGGAATGCCAAGAGCGAGATGAAAGACCAGGCTGGGCACGTCGATACTGCTGATGGCGGCGGCCTTTGCCGCCGCCGGCATCATTTTAATTATGCGGTCGGTGCTTGCCACGATGCGGTCGTGGAGGACACGATCCGCATCTACGAAGCCCATATTTCCCGGACGAACCATTTGATCATTCCTGTTGAGTCAGTTACATATAGATTGAAATCACCACAGTTTCAACCAGGGCATTACCCGCCGGCTTAGTTCGCTGCCTGGTGAAGCGTTGCCGGCACCTCGTCTAGACATCGAAGGTGGGACGTAATGCGTGCGCGCCGCTTCATTCGAACATTTCTGACTATGGTGGGGGCCTACGCCTTCCTTTGTCTCTAACGCGCGTGAACTCCTCAAATCAGGCTTGTTGAAAAACCGCGGTCACGGCAGGCATGGTGTCCGAAGGACTCAGTCAACGGCCACCTTTATCGAAATATTCCGGCGGGCAGAAACGTAGTCTCTTGCGTGCCTCTGCTTAGGCACACTGCGCCAGCACCAGACGGATTGCGAACAAACGGTCCAGCTTTGAGAAGAATAGCCTTGGTCAAGTTTGCAACCAAGGCTGACGAGTTGCATCGCCTAGATTTCGTTCTCAATACCAGGCTTCGAAGGTGTTGGTATCGGTGTCGTCCGGGAAAAGACGGCGGAGCGCCCGAACAAAGGTGAGCGCTTCACGTCAGGCGATGCTGTATTGCGCGCTGAACGGGAGAGCGAGCTAGCACCGTGCTCATATGCCGCAACCAGTTCGACCAGTCTGCCTTCATCTTGACGGCCACGCGATGGCCCCAGAACGAGAGCGCTATATGGGGCTCGGCGCTCTCCAATTCGGCCGCATGGGAAGCGTTCCATCTGGGCGCCTGCGGAGATCGATACCGTTGCCGCGACCGCGCGTGAACGTCATCGGGAGTGTGACGGTCTCATAGGTGGCCGAAAAACCGAAGAACGCTTTCTGGCCGTACCAGCGTTGACCTTCCGCAACCTTCATCTGATAGGTGCCCGGTGGGACTGCGACGGTCGCGTGGTCGTTCTTACGAACATAAACCGAGATCACATGCCGCCCGCTGCGAGGTTCAAAGAGCTGGACTACCGCATTGGCGTTGGACGTCGTCACCGCCATGCGCGCGGACGCAGACACTGGATTGACGGCAGAACTGACTGTAACGCTGCCGGTCTCCGGGAACGGCAAGTCCGGTCCCGAATGGGGAAACCATCCCTCCCGCTTCAGGGAGTGCCAGGCCGGTATTGCGACCAACAGAAAGCACAGCGCGAACGGCAGCCAGCGAAATATGCCACGACGCTGAGGGCGGGAACTGCCATTACCGGCTGCGCTGCTGTTCGAAGCCATGGTTGACGGGATCGAACCAGGCTCCCTCGACCCGTCCGGCGCGGTCATTCCATCTGGTGTCTCTGGAGCGAGCACGGTAGCGCTCGCGCATATAATCCCGGTCATCCAGTCCCATCGCCGATTATCCTTCGAAGGCGATCTGAAGTGACTCTTCCCGAAGCGGGCCAACCACCCGAAGCACCGCCGGGATGGTGGGCCGAGCCGATGCGGGAATGCGAAAGGTGCGATAGCCCGCACCAGATGTCATGGCGTCGCGGATGCGGTTCCTCGCCGCGCTATGCGACCAGTCATCGACTTCGATGAGAGCAACCACCTTGCCAGTGGTCGGGTCTTGAACCACGAAGTCGACGATCTTTTGCGAGAACGCATTGCGATCGGCTGGCGAAGATCGTCGGCCAGGCCGTGCCGGCGCTTTCAGAAGCGCGCCCATCGCCACCTGCGCATGGAAACGATACATGGGGAAGATCTCCTCGAGCACGACGAGCATGGCCTCCTCGCGCCGGGTCATGAGGGGTTTGGCAACAGGTGCTGGTGGACCGGACAGTCCAAGGGCTCCGCCCAGGATCGCGAACAGGATCGCAGCCGAGCCCACAAGGACGAGCACCGGCACGATCGAACCCAGCATCGAGCCAACGATATTCAGCTTTTCCATGGCCGCGCTCTCAGCCCCAGCCGTCCCGCCTGCCTTCGCCATTGTCTCGCAGGTTTCGCCTGTCGAGCGCCGAGCGGCGAATGTTGAGCTCGATCTCTTCGCCCTTGCGGGTAATCTGGACGTCGCGCGGGTCGATATTGTTTCGTCGGGCATAGTCGTCCGCCGCCTTCTCACTGCCGAACTTACCGGCCTGCTCGAAGTCCCAACCCATTGTTCGTCTCCTTCTCTTCGCCGCGGGCACCACGCCGGCGGTATGTCCATTCACAAGTCGAGCCCCAGGCTGCGCTCCGGCAGCGGCGGCAGTGGATCGCTGCGATCGGACTTCACGTCCGGCGGCGCCTTCGGATTTTTGGCAGCTGACGCCGAGGCCGAGTTGTCGGGCAATGGCGGCAGGTCGGTTACAAGCGGCGGGAGATCCGAGAGGTCGACGCCGTCGATCGGTCCTGGGTCGAATTTCTCGCGGGGCTGAGCGCCGGGTCCCTTTTTGCCGTCGATATCGAGACGGCCGAGCGTCTCGAGCGCGGAGGTCTTATTGCCCGGATTCATGTCGAGCTGACGCTCGAGCTTCTCCTTGTCGTCCACGATCATGGTCAGCTCGTCGCGCACGCGGGTGACGCCGACGTTGAAAAGGCGCTGGTTCGAGAGGTTGCGCTCGTACGCCGACATGACGGTGATCGCCTTGTCGGTGGTGATTCCCTGCGCCATGTGCATGTTGAGGCTGTAGGCAAGGTCGAGCCGGGACAGCATCGGGTCACCGAGGCCGAGCGTCAGAAGCGCCTTGTCTGCAGTCTCAACCTTCACGCCATTGGCATCGACGCCAATAACACGGGCGAGCTCGGCATTATGCAAGCCGCGCTCCTTGTCGTTGGCGGTCCAGCGGATGCGGTCGCCTTCACGCAGTTGCAGATCCTTTTTCTGGGAGAGCTGCAGCCGGTCGCGCTGTTCCGTCGGCGACAGCTTCTGGGGATCGAACCGAATCCTCCTGCGCCCGTCGGCTAGCTCCACCTTCCCATTCGCATGAACTTTCAGGACGTCGTAGCGCCCTGCCCTGATGCCGACGTCCTGCGCACCGCCACGACCGACCTCCAGTGTCTGGCCCTGCCGATAGGTCGAAGCATAGCGCAGCTCCTCGCGGGTCGTGTTGACTCGCTCGTAGACGGTGAGATGGATCGCCTCGCCCTTGACGCTGCCCTCGGCAATCAATCCGTCCTGGATGCGCTGGTTGATGATAGCCCGGGCATCGCGGCCCGAAGCAAAGACGGCAGTCGCCTCGCGCTCTTGCGGGTCAAGCCCAAGCCACATGTCGGCGGCGGCGGCGGCTGGCTCGGCCGCCTCGACCACTCGATCCCCCAGCACCTTCATCGCCGCACCGGCCTTGCCGATATTGGCGAGCGCGGCGACCGTGCGCAGCTGGTCGGTGCGCTGACGGATATTCTGGTCCATGCGGGCCGTGGTGCCGCCGCCCGCCTGGATCATGGCGAAGGCCTTGCCGGCATCGATCGAGGAAAGCTGCTGGCGATCACCGACCAGCACAAGCTTGTCAACGCCCAGGGCCGCGGTGATCAGGTGGAGCTTGAGCATGTCGTTGCTCGAGACCATCGACGTCTCGTCGACCAGCAACATGGTGCCGGCGAGCTTCTCGCGCGCTGCCTCGTAGCGAGGTGTGTCCCGTTCGCTGATGAAGCGCTCGTTCGCGAGCACGAACGACGCGATCGTTTGCGCCTTGATGCCGGCCCCTTCGGCGAGGTCGGCCACCATCTTGTTCTGGAAGGCGAGGCCGGTGATCGTCTGCCCCTCCGCTTCCGCGACCCGCGCCACCGCCTGGAGCATCGTCGACTTGCCTGCACCCGCGACGCCCTGGACAGAGAGCGAGCGGTCAGCGGAGGAGAGAATCATCGTCGCGGCGGCAAGCTGACCCGGATTGAGAGGCAGAGCCGCCGCATCCTGCAGGCGCTGCGGCGCATCGGCCGCCGCCACGATCGGCTCGGCTTTCCCCTTGCCCTTATCAACAGCCTCGAGAATCTTTTCCTCGGTGCGCAGCGCTTCCTGCGTGGTCACCATACGGCCGGTCCGGTCCGCGACGGTCGCGACGCCCGGAATGAGCTGGCGGTTCGCCACGAGCTGGTCGATCCGCTTCTCGATCATGTCGACGGTGACGCCCTTGAGACCGAGATCGAGGGCGGTCTTGCTCAGCAGGTTGACGGGCCAGGCAGCCTCACGTTCGGAAAGCATTCGCACCGCGGACGCGACCGCAAGCTGCGCGCGCGCTTCCCCCGGCGACTTGACCGCCCGGGCGAGCGCATTGTCCACCAGAGGGTCCTGGGGACGAAGCAGCGCTCCCAGCGTCTGGCGGGCGCCGTCGACGGCATCGACGATGGCGCGGTAGCCGCGCTCCAAAGCGCTTTCGGGAGCCGCCAGCCCGGCACGGGCCTCGGCTGCTGCGCGCAAGTCCTTGCCGTCGAAGCCGTGGGCGGCAGCCTGATCGATCCAGCCCTGCTTGAGGGCCGCGCGGTCCTCGACATCGAGCTTGGGATCGCGCGACCGCTTGGTGATTTCGCGCAGGCCCTCGGGCGACTTGATGCCCAACTGCGTCGCGCGCTCGAGTATCTCCTCGCGGCGTTGACTGAATTCGCCGATCACACCCTTTGGCACGCCCGAGATTTCGAACGTGCCATGCTTGCCCTTGAGGTCCACCTGATAGCCGATCCGCTCGAGCCCAGCGCGCAGGAAGGCATGGTAGACCGAGCCGATGATGCTGTTGTGGCTCCAGAGCTTGTCGGCATGGAGCGCCTGCCATTTGCCGTCGGGCATGCGCGTGAGATTGGCGATCACCGCGTGGATATGCGCCTGGGGATCGAGCGCCCGGCTGGTGTCATGCTGGAACAACGCATAGACGAGATTGCCGGTCTGGACCGGCACCTTGCGGCCTTCGATATCGCGCCGCCCCTCCGCGAGGTTTTTCTCCAGCCAGGCCATGGTCTGCTTGACGGCCGCCATGTTGGCCTCGAGCACACGCTTGTCGCCGGCGACATAGGCCATGATCGACGCCGACTTCGGCATCGAAAATGTGAGGTCGTAGCCCGCGCGCCGGTTCTCGACCTGGGCGACCGCTTCGCCGCTTGGAAGGATGCCGTTGAGGACGCCTTCGAACGCGTCCTTGGAGACCTCGCCGGCGAGTCCGATTGCCTCGGCGCCCTCCCCTCCCCAGGCGCTGATTTCGGACGATCCCTCAACCGTATAATAGTCGTCCTTCGCGAAATAGTTCGCGGCACCGGAAGCGGAGCGGACGCCGGCTACCGAGAGCATCAGATACCCATATCCATGCCGTCATCGTCGCGGCCGCTGGCGAAAGCCTGGCGCAACTCGACAAGGGTCTGGTCCTCGACTTGCGGGCTCGTCTCGCCATGCCGGTGACCGTCGCGGCGATCGTCCCGCTCGCGCGCGGAGACCGGTTGCTCCTCGCCGCCGGCGCGCGCTGCCTGCGCCTTGTCTGCGGCATGGGTACCAGGCGTCGCCTGTTCGTCCCGATCGTCGCCGCGCTGGCCTGCGCGCCGGGCAGCATCGTCGTCCTCCTCGACCTCGGCCGAGAGGATGCTCGCGGCGAGGTCGCGGGCGAGATTGGTGGTCTCGGCCACCTCCTCCACCACCTGCAGCGAGCCGTCGCGCCCGCCGGCCTCCCCTGCCTCTTCCCCCTCGAACGCTTCCTCTCCGCGCTTTGACCGCACCGGCCCGACATCGGGCCGTTGGACGAAGCCCTGGGCGACTTGAGGATAGTCCTTCCATTCGAGCAGAATCCGCGCTGCGGGAAAGCCATCGGGGAACTTCACGAAGCCGTGCATCGAGGGCAAATTGGTGATGTCGTCGGCGATGACGAGTGGCTCGACCTGCTTGCGCGGGGTCAGCGTCGAGGCATCGCGGGTGTTGTTGTAGCCATAGCTGTAGGCTTCATCCATCTGGCGGACCTCGCGGTTGCCGATATAGCGCGCGCACTGCTCGGCGGTGTCGAGATCGGCGGTCGCAAGGATGAGCTTGGAGCGCGCGAGTGAGGCCAGATTGCGAGCCCCCTGCTCGCCATAGACGTCGACCAGCTTCTCGAAGCTGTGGATGCCGAGGATCATCGCGCCACCGAATGCGCGCGCGGTCTGAAGACCGTTCTCGATCGCCGGCAGACGATGGAGCGCGCCAAGTTCGTCAAACATGAACCAGGTGCGCAAGCTGCGCGTGCGCGGCAGCGTCATCAGGCGGTTGATGGCAAGGTCCATCCAGAGCGTCAGCAGCGCCCGGTTCATCGGCAGATCGACATAGTTCGACGTCACGAACAGGATCGAGCCGGGCTTCTTATCGCGGGTAATCCAGTTACGGATGGAGAAGGGCTCGCCCTCGTCCGGCAGGAAGCGCAGGACTTGCGCATTCGTATTGAAGACGGCGCGAATCGATTCCGCCATACGGGCCGCTTCCGGGGCCGTCAGCGGGTCGGCGATGGTGTTGGCGAGGAAGCGGTGAACACGCTTCAGGTCCGCCGTCATCAGGTTCTCGGAGAGTGCGAGATTGCTGGTCTGGCCGCGCTCTATCAAGCGGATGCACATCTCGATGAACAGCGTGCGCGCGGCGAGCGCCCAGAAGGGTTCGGAGGAGCCGCCGTCAGACGGGATCAGCGCCGCCGCGGCGGCGGTGAACTCGCTGTGCGTGCGGCAGTCGTTGAAGATCGACCAGGCCGGGCAGCGCGCGTCCATTGGATTGAGAATCGTGTCGCGGGATGGATCGTAGAAGGCTTCGACATAGGCGCCGGTGAGATCGAAGATGACGGCCGTATCCTGGCGCTCGCGCATTTGACGAACGAGGCTCCTGAGCTCGGTCGTCTTGCCCGAGCCGGTGGTGCCGATGAGCATGGCATGCGACTGCTCGGTGCGGTGCGGGAAAGGGATTCCGGCGAGCGTGTAGGGATGATGGACGCCGGCTTCCTTGCGCGCACGGAACGGTAGCGCCAGAACCTGGCGCGGGGACATGCCCGGGAAGAGGTCGGCGGCATCCTCTTCGAACTTGATACGGTTGTGCTCGTTGATCTCCGCGAGCAGGACGGTGCGGTCGACCAGCATGGCACCGCGTTCGTGGCGTTCCTGAAGGATCGAACGACCCCGTCGATGCGAGATATCGACGAACCAGATGGCCGCCGGAATGGTGATGAAGACCGAGATCAGGAAGGCGCCGATGAGGCCGCGCATGGCAACCCCCCAAGCCGTGATGACCTCGGGGATATAGGGCACCGCTTTCATCACGGTGCGCATGATCTCGCCGTTGGGAAGCGTGACGTTGACGCGCTTGCCCGGATTGAGATCGATCCAGTTCCAGAGCGTCGCGTAGATCTTCATGCAGACAAGCTGGAAGCCATGCTCGTCGAGCTTGATCGACATGATGATGAACCAGGCGGCGAGGAAGGCGAAGAACCACAGAATGAAGGGGAGCCTCGCGCCTGAGAACCACATCAGCATCTCGTGGGTGAGAAGCTGGCTGCCGCGGGTAAAATTACCGGCATTGCGCTGCACGCGGCCACGCGCGGAATGATGGGTGAGCGGGACGGGACGCCCGTCCGTGCGGATGTCCTCACGCGCCATGATATTGCTCCAATCGCTTGTCGGTTTCCGCGATGATGCGATCGCGATATTCGGGGAATTGTTCGCGGATGATGATGTCGAGGGCGAGCTGCTGGAACTCGCTGATACGGGCGATCCGGCGATGGCTGGAGCTCAGCAGCTGGCCCGATCCCAGGAAGGCATCGACAGCCGCGCGCAGCAGGTCGGACGGCGTGCATCCGCGTTCCGCGGCGAGCGCGACGAGGCGATCATATTTGCCGCGGTCGAGGCGGACCGTGCAGTGCTTGTAGGGGATGGTCAAACCGAGCCTCCTAGCAGGGAGGCTGGTGGGGTCTCAGAAACCGGCTCGGTATATAGCGCAATCGCTTCGGTGGAGCAAGGAAATCGGCTTAGCGGCAAGCAGCGTGTGCTCTCGTAACACGCTGAAACGGCGGATTATCGTGGGTTTCGTGAGAGGCTAAGTCCTGTCCCACAGCGGCCCACAGACCAATATAGCCATAACCCATTGAAATTATTTCAGAACCCATGCACCAAAGGTGCGTACGGTGTGCTTCTCTGCAACAGGGCTGAGATCAGACCCTCGGAGCGTCCAGGACGCTTTCGGAATGGTTGGGAAAGTGCCTCCGGCGGGGCACCTGGCCGGCCTATGGTCGGAATGACGGGCCGGATGGCGGCTGACGAACGGCGCGATCGCGGATGCGGATCGGTGCTTCCGGGAGTGGCCACGAGCGGTTATGGTGAGGCGTTCATAGCCCGATCAGCGTGAACCGAGAGGGCCATCATGGCACGCACGTTGGAACAGGAAAGAGCAGCGATTGAAGAGGAAGGCCGCAAACTTCAGGAGCGGCGGCAACGACTGGAAGAGAAGGAACGTGAGGCCGCAATCCAGGCGGTTGAAAAGACAGGTCTGCTCAAACTCGACGGCAAGCGATTGGGTGGGCTCGTTGCCCGTATCCGGACGCTTGGAATCGAGGAAGTGGAAAAGCGTCTGAAAGCGTGACCAGCCTCCGCCGCGGCCCCTTGTCGCGGCACGGGCATGAGGGGCTCGATGCCCCTCATGCCCGTAACATCGCCGCACAAAAAAAAGGGGAGAGGCGCCTGCGCGCCCCTCCCCGTCTGGCTCAGAATTCATCGATAAGCCCGCCCGGCACGCTGTGGACGATCCGGTCGATGATTGTCATCGGCAGCGCTCCATAATCGCCCTCGTCGATGGTGATGTATCCGGCCTCCTCGTCCGCCACGACATGCTGGTCGAAGTAGCTGTGAAGCGCGCGACGTTCGGCATTCGTGATGGCTGCGAAGAAGGCGGCATTTTCGGCGGCGGCGCTGGTCGAGATCATCTGCATGATAGGCTCCTGTCTGTCTTGAATGACAGGAGCTGCGCGTCGGGCGGCCGAGGCCGGGTCAAGGATCGCGAAGCGACCGCGAAGCGGCGGTGGGGGTCACGATTTTCTTCGGCGGCGACTGACGCCGAAGGAGAAGCGCCATGGTCGATCCGCCGAAGAAAATGGTGGGGCCCCGCCGTCCTTGAGGCGGTCTCGGGCGTCCGACACAATGGGAAGACTGTGAGAGATGTTTCCTCTCGTCGGGAGACCACGGAAAGGCGTAGCGGCGTGCGGACCGACGGGTCCGCGCGGCACGCGAGCGAGCCGGGACTTGATGCCAGCGGTAAAAGAAATGGGACCGAGCGCGAGGCCCGGTCCCGGATGGCGTCAGGGATGACGACCGCAGTGGCAATAGGTCTCGTCGATGCCGCTGATCGAGCAGAGGCCCGGACCGAAGCCGGCCGCCATGACCTCGGGATCGTCGATATAGCCAAGCTCGGTGGCGATCGCGATTGCCTGTGACCGGAGCGCCGGATCGAGCTTGTCGATGGTCGGCTCCAGCGCCTCCGTGAACCAGCGCTCATACATCTCGTAGCTGCCGCCGGTGGTCTGGCGCATCATGTCTTTCGAGATGCGATCCACCTCCTCGCGAAACTGCGCCAGAGCATCCGTTTGTGCGGGTTCTGACAGCGGCGCTTCCTGTGGAGAGTCCGGCTGTGATGGACGCTGTTCGGCTGCGACCTGGTATGTCCTGCCGCAGTTCGAACAGCGGGCGCATTCATCGACCTCGTCATATTGCTCGGGATCGTAGAGCGTCGCGCAGTACGGGCACATCGGAGCGTTGAACAGCGCCCGGAGATCGTCGGAAAGTTTGTCCATAAGAGCCTCCATCAGGATGATGCCGTGCTCCCCATCTCTCATCGATGAGGATGGGCTCATCGGGACGCGGTGTTGAGGCGGTCAGGGACGGCTTGGCCGCCGCGAAGCGGGCAGCGGGGGAACCGATTTTGTTGCCGGGTAGCGGAGCGAAGCGGCGGCAAAATTGGGGGGACCGCTGGTCCTTGACGGGCGAGAAACACCCAGCGTCATGCTTTGGCGATGAAGCTTCGTCTGATGCCGAGATGTGAGAGCGCGCGTGCTTTGTTCTCCTGCCCCACGAGGGTGTTCGGGGTCAACGGCAAAGCACCTTGGTCGAACGTCCGCGAGGTCAAAGTAGCAGGGATATCGGACTTCCCAGTCGAAGGCTTCTTGGTGGGAATCGTGGTCTGTGATAGGGGCCGGGCCGCGCTGCGAAAACGGTGGTGCCGGGGCTCGAAAACCCTGTCGAAGGCGGTACTCGGTGTGAGCTTCACGCCGGGGTGCCTGCGCATATGTCCAGGTACCCGGGTACTAAAAGCGTAGGCGCACTGTTTCGACTGTGTTTTCGAGCCCCGGCTCCCGCGCCCAGTGCGCGGGAGTTTCCGGGGTTTCATATGGTCCCCGTCCCGATGGCCCACGGCTTTTTGACGTATGTCGGAGGGGATATGATCGAGCGGATCGAAGACTTATCGAAGGCTGATCAGACCACGAGGCGAGCGCTCGCTATCGTCCTGATGCGGGAGGTGCTTCCGCTACTCGATATGTTGGGGGAGAATATCGCGGCCGGGCATCTCCAGCTGGCGATCGACACCGTCATGCGGGATGGCGAAAGCGTGCACACGGAAGGATCATGCTAGGCTGACGATGCCTGTCAGGCCCAGGCCAGCCGTGCACCTTCGCCGTCGTTGACGCTTGCGAGGAGACGCTCGATCCGGGGAAGATAGTGATCAACGCCTCGTGCCACCGCGCGGACCGAGGTTTCAGGGTCGGCAAGCCGGTTGCGGAGTTGGTCGAGAGGGATTTCACCGACGCTATCCACGCCGATATCGAGCGCTTCGAGAAGAGCATAGGCGTTTCCGTAAGCGAGATCGAGTTCGAGCCCGCAATCGGATGTAAGCGCGACTCTGATCGTTATTTCGCCCGCGCTCGAACTGTGATGGACGGCGATCCGGCGTCCCCGAAACTGGGCCTCTTCGACGACGCTGATCACAGCCGGATCATGATCGAACTGCGCTGTCACGGCCGCAAGCGCCAGTGGACAGATGCGTGCCTCGAAGCTGTCCCCGAGATATTCGTCGGGTTCGATCAGGGCGATGCCGATCCGTTCTCCCTCGGTGCGTAGATAGCGCCGGAAGGAGGCGAGCTGACGCGCGGTGATGACCGCGTGCGGATCGGTCGTGTCGTCGGCGGGAACAGTGATGCGGAAGAGGACGGACATGGCCTTTGACTCCTTGAGCAAACCGCATGGCTTCACCCCTCTTTTCTTTGGTCGGAGGGGTGCTGCTGAGCGTCTGTCCTGTCGGGCAGCGTCAAGGCGGTGCGCGGGGGTTCGATGCCCCCGCGCACCGCACCGCGCCAAGAAAGGGAAGAGAGGCCCCGGCGGATGCCGGAGCCTCTCGGAATGCACAGAGGTCAGCCCCTGCGCGCCATGCGCTGCGACGAGTGCGGTGCCGGGCGCTGCTGGTCGAGTTTCACGACATGGAGGGGAACGCCTGCCTGCCGCAGCTTCTGTGCGAGGTTCATCTGGATGCCGGAGCCGTCGCAGACCACCGCTTCGACCGGCTTCAGGGCAAGCAGACGGTCGTTGCGAACGAAGGCGGCCTTGGCCCCCAGCCGGCGGTCGAGGCGGAACATGATGACCTTGACGCCGCGCGCTGCCGCCCAAGCCTGGGCGATCGCATCGCACCCTTTGGTCTGGGCGGTGGTGGCGAGGATCATTTCGGGAATGCGGGCCTTGATCGTGTCGAGGCCCTTCCAGAGCATGTCGTGATCTTCCCAGACCTGCCCCCCCGAAAAGGCGACAACGGGGCCTTCGGGCGTGAACTGCTCGCGGCGCTCGCGTCCCCTTGCGGCCAGATAGTCGCGGGCGTCGATCATCGATGCGGTGACGCCGTGAGAGACCCGGCTTCCCCGGGTCGGCGAATAGGGCCGTCCGGTCTCGACGCGATAGACTTCGGCGGCATGGTCGCGCATGCATTCCATCGCATCGCGGCACCCTTGCAGCGTCTGGCAGAGCAGCTGCGCGTCTTCGACCTGCGTGGCGTAGATCTCGCTGGGATCGAAGCTGCGCGCGAGTTCGCCAAGCTCCTTGGCCGCGTCGTCCTCGCGGTCGCTGATCCGCTTCGCGACGACATGGAAGCTGTTGACGAAGCCCCAGGCGAGATCGCTGGCGAAGGGTTCGAGGCGGGTATCGCGGAACACGTCGAACAGCGTCGCCATCACCATCTCGACAGCAGCTCGGGCCTGCTCCGGATCGGGCATTTCGAGCTGTTCGCTCTCGTCGACCGGCGACAGCTTGGCGCGCTCGTCATACTCGATGAATGCGCTCTCGTAGAGCGGGCTGCGCTCGTCGGTTCCGGTTTCGCTGGCGATGAAGCTGGCGAAATCGGCGAAGTTCGAGAAAGACTTGGTCATGTTGGCCTCCATGGCTTTTGAATGTCTCATCCACGCGATGAGGCCTTGCTCAGGGCATGCGGTGGTCAGGGAGGTCGGGCACGTTAACCGGGAAGCCGGCCGCCTGCGGCCGGACCCCGGTTAACGCCGCCGCGCGGGGAGCGGGGGAACCGATTTTTTCGGGTGGGCGCGCCAGCGGCCGCGCGCAAAAATTGGGGGGGACCGCTCATGCTCGACGGACCGCCAACCCCGCATGCCACACTAGGCAGACACAAGAGAGGAATAGGGGTGTACAACCCTCAGCGGGGAGTAACCACGCAAGCGGGATCGTGACCCGGACGGGCGGAGACAGGCCAGGGGCCTGGCTCCGTGAGCTTGGCCGGGGTCCGCTTGCAAAGCGGGCGGCGGCTTAGCGAATAGAGCCCCGGTCCCGTCCGCGCCGAGCGGGCGGGATGCGCCGATCCAGCTGCCACCCCTCCTGGAACGAGCGACAAGCATGGCTCTCTCGGCCATTGCAGGCGCATCGCGCGCAGGACCGCGGCCTCATATCCGCCCGTATGTTACGAGAAAGGATAGCCCGCGGTACAAAGCGCGGCACATGGTGAGACACAACAGTGAAGCACCATGAAACCAACTCGGAGCGTCGTCATTGCGCTGCAATCGCGTGCGTGCGCAGCGGCGCGTGCCCCCGGCGGTCGGTTCAGTTCGGCCCGAAGAGATCCTCGACGGCGAGCGGGCGAAGATCGGGGGTTAGCAGGTCATGGGCGCATTTGATCGCGGGCGCGCTGGCAAAGGAGGCCAGCACCCAGCCGTCCGGATCGCATGGGTTCTCGACAAGGCCGTAGCCATGGTGGCCATGGAAGACGCTACTGCCCCGCACCCATATGCGGCGGGGCCGGGTCTCTTCATCGGGTCTGCACATAGGAACTCCCCTCCGTCGCGTGAACGAAGGGAAGGCCCCTCTTGCCTCTTTCTTCGGCCTGGGCCGCCGCGCGGCCCAGGCGTGGCCCTGCGACCGGAAGCACGGGCCAGCCAAGCGGGCGTGGTTTCAGGTCGGCCTGATCCAGTCCGCTGCCGCGCACCATCCGATGATGTCGCTGCCGCTGTCCGACACAGCATCGCCTGAGATATCGCGCCAGGGCGATCGCGGCCGATAGGTCGGCATATGCCGCGCGGTCAGCAGATCGAACGTCGCGCAGGTGTAGCGCTCAGCCGGATGGCGAGCACCGGCTGGTTTTCTGGCGGAAGCGCGGTGAAGACCGAGACGAAGCCGCTGGGGACCGGGCGCAGCGTCGCATCGATCATGGTGCGCGCGAGCCGGGTCTCGAGTTCGCCGGGTTCGCTGCCCCAGGGATGGGCATCGATGTCGAACAGATCGGCGCCGCCCATGGTGGGAACGGTGGAGAATTCGCCGGACCAGCAGCGGCTCTCGGAATTGAGCGCGGCGACATCGGCCGCGAGGCCGGGATCGCCGGTCTCGGCGCGGAGCCAGTCGGTCATGCCGGCGGTGAGCTTGCCCGAGAGCTTGCGGGCGCGGACCGGCGCGGCGTCGAGCTCGGGAAACTCGACCAGCCACCAGGCGAGACGATGGTGCATGATGATGCCGTAGCTATGGGCGACGACACATGGTGCGGAAGCGGCTTGGATCATGATGGTGCTCCGTTCGAGGGGCGTGTGACGGGTCAGTGGACCGACCCGTCGTGCGCGAGGATGGTTTCGGGAGTGATCAGCTGGTGCTCGGCGGCGACCAGCGACCAGGCAGCCGCGAGCTCGTCATAATATTCGCAGTCGACGATCGCGTCGGCGCTGGCTTCGCCGAACTGCGCTTGCTCGAAGGCGCGCGTGTGGGCCGCGTCGGCGGCCTCGGTGATGGCCTGGGCCAGGCGGGCGGCGATCTCGTAGCGGCCCAGGCTGTCGGCGGCCCGGCGAATTCGGGCGACCATGCTGGGGTTGGTGACTTCGATCCCGTGGTCGACCCCGGCGATCTCATCGAAGGTGGCGAGATGGAACATTGTGCTGCCTTTCGCAAAAATGAGAAGGGCGGCCCGAAGGCCGCCCGGAGGGATCAGAGGAACTCGATTTCCTCGGCGACGATGTCGGTGTTGTAATAGGTGCGCCCGTCGCGCTCGTTGCGGCTGTAGCGGATCTCGCCGACGACCATGAGCTTGTCGCCCTTCTTCTTGTGGTTGGCGACGGACTTGCCGAGACCGTTGAAGGCCTTGACCGTGTGGAACTCGTCGTAGGTCTCGGTATAGCCATTGTCGTCCTTCTGGACCTGGCCGTCCTTGATCACCGGCTTGGACGTGACGAGGCTGAAGCTGACGCCGCCCTTGCTGTCGGTGCCGAAGCGGCTGATGTCCGACGTGATGCGGCCCGAGAGAAAAACCTTGTTCATGCGCGTAACCTTTCGCGTTGCGCCAGCGGGCCGATCCCGCTGGGATGAACAATCGCGAAGGCCCGTGATCGAGGGGGCGCCGCACCCGCGCCGCGGCGCGGGGAAACCCCCATTTTTCGAGTGGTGCGGGCAGAGGCCGCAAGGCCTCAACACGGTCGGAAAATGGCGGGTTGCGGCGGTCCCGCACGGGCGTAGCGTTCATTCCACCAAGCGGGTGGCCGGATGGCCTGTGAATGTTCGGCGCGGTGATGAGGTGGCTCGCGCCGGCATCTGGAGAGCTTGCCATCGACGCAGCCTTGGCGCGGCGTTGCCCCGCAGTGCGGGCTGGGCCGAGATCATCGGGACAGTGCGCGAAAGGAGAATGGCTCCCGTCAGTCCTTCGTGATCCGCCGTCAGGCGCCGGCCGGTCGCGGCTCGCCAACCGCCCAGGTGGGCGGCAAAGGATTGGCCGCGAAATCACCGCTGCCGCCGCGTGCGTGGGCGTACTGCACCCGCCTGGCATCGCCTGAGGTGCGGGCCGTTCACCGACCCGTCGGCCGGTGGCGGCGCTTCTTGCGAAAACGAGATCGTCACTCTGCGCCGAGCCGAGGCAGAGCATCGACCAGGGCGCCGGCGTTAACCCTGATGCTTCAGGCCGTGACAACCATGACGGCGGCATAACGGGGGGAGAACCATCGGAGAAGAGCTTGCGGGCGTCGCCGGGCGAGAGAGAACGAAATGATCGAGAACCAGAAATTCCGGCCGGCCCGTGTGATTGGACCGCTGGGCGAGCCGCTCACGATGGAGACGCTGCCCGCGCCGGACACCCGGCGCTGGGTCGTGCGGCGCAAGGCCGAGGTCGTCGCGGCGGTCAACGGCGGCCTTTTGACGATCGACGAAGTCTGCGAGCGCTACGGCCTGACGCTGGAGGAGTTCGCAGGCTGGCAGCGCGCGGTCGATCGCTCGGGTATGCAGGGGCTTCGCGTCACCCGTATCCAGCATTATCGCGATCTCTACGAGCGCCAGCAGCGCTATTGAGCGCGCGGGCTTCCGAGATCCTCAAGGCTTGGACGATCATGACGAACCGTTTCAGCCGCCTTGGCTATCATGCTGCTCGGCGGTGTCGCTGGGTTTGCGGTTGCGCGCGTGTCGGATCCCACGGCCGTGTGCGGCGACGGACAGGTTACGCTCCGGTGGACCGCGCCAGCACCGGTCGACGTGCTTCAGGCCAGCGCTGGTGATGTCAGGGTCGCGGCGGCGACGCCGGTATCGATGCGTGACGCGGACGGAACGGCCTCGGTGCGCCGTGGGGCCGAACAATCGCCCCTATTTCCTCCTGCGGGACACGACGGATAGCTCGGTCACGCGAGTCGCGGAACGGCTCGTACCGCTCAAGCTGGGACCGAACTTCCGCGATATCGGCGGGTACGCTGGAACGGGCGGCCGGCATGTTCGCTGGGGCCTGATCTATCGCGCCGGCGCGACGCCGATGCTGTCGGCACAGGATCAGACGCCTGTGAACGGTTTCCACCTGAAGCTCCTGTTCGCGGCCTTGCCGCGCAAGTAGGGCACGTGGCCGATAGCCGGCATCTCCTCGGTGTCGCGGTCCCCCTGGCGATAACCGGGGTGACATGTGGGGCCATGGCAGCTTCGCCGCCCGCGGCCTCGGTTTCGAGCGCTTCGGCGGCAAGGGGCAAGGCCTTTGCCGAAGAGCATCGTTCGGGATGTCGTGCCGTGGTTCCCGAACGGTTTCTCCCAATCCGGACGCGCCGCGCTCCGGGAATGTCGTCGCCAACGTAGGCTTGACGGCCGAAACGCTGACCTAATGGCTGCGGCATTCGCACAACTTCCCCGAGATCATGAATTTCGAGATCGCGGACGATCAGGTCGATGACCTGTCGGCCTATATGCTGATACTCCGTCACCCCCGGCCGGGACGCCGATAGGCTGGGCGAGAACGAAAAACAGGGCCCGCTTCGCCGGGGAGAGCGAAGCGGGCCCTGCGAGGGGCGTGCCCGGCCGGGGAGGCGTGGGACCGAGCACGGCGGGGGTTCAGCTGACGGTTTCGGGCTCCTCCGCCTGCTCGGTCGCGCGCTGGCGGCGCTGCCGGCGGCCGCTTTCCTGCTGGGGCTCACCGCCACCGAACGCGTGTTCGGCGGAGGACTGGCCGAGGCCGGCTTCGGCGCCCTGGCCGCGCTCGGCGGCCTCGTCGGCACCGGGCAGCGGCGGCAGGCCATCGTCGGCCTTGGGCGCCATCTCGGCAGCGAGATCGCGGCGGCGGGTCGGGCGCGACCACACGATGTTGTAGCTGCCGTCCTCCTGACGGAACGCCGAGATGTAGAGCGGCGCGGCCAGGCTCGGGTCCTCGATCTTGCCGTTGAGGAACGCCTCGCCCGTGCCGTTCGAGAACAGCTCGAACAGCGCGCCCACCTGCACCCAAGAGCGCGAGGCCGACAGCGCCAGCACCTCGTACTTCGGCGCCTTTGGATTGGCCGAGTGCACCTCGCGCAGCGCGATCGTCATGGCAATCGTCAGCGTCGCGATCTTGCCGACGAAAATGCCGGCGTCATTCTGCTTGATCGAACCGATGTTCATGGGAAAGTCTCCTGGAAGCTGGTCTCGAACACCGTGTCCGAGCCAAATTCCTCCTCCCCACTCCTCTCCTCGGCCGTTCGGCCGAGCAGGCGCGCAAGCGCCCCATCCGAGGCCCGCGTCCGCGGCCTCGGGGCGACCGGCTCAACGGGAGGCCGAAATGTCGGGCGAGCCTTGCCCCCCTCGCTTCTTGAGCGGCAGCCCTGTGTCGCGACCAGCTTGTGGGCCTCGATCCATGCCCCGATTTGCATAAGTGGACTTCGGGTTTGCCGTGCGAAGGGTCTGCGACGAGGTCTAGTGGATCGAGCCGAACAGGCGTTTCTTGGCCTCGGCCTGGTGGGCGCCGTCCTTCACGCCGACGGTGGCATCCATATCGGCCGCGAGATCGGCTGCGAGCGTCAAGGGAACTTCGGCATAGACCGCAACGACGCGGACGGCGGCCTCGGGGCTTGGAAGCTCGCCCGGTTCAGTGCCGAGCCAGATCGTTGCCTCGCCTTCCTCGGGCTCTTCCTCGGTAGGCGTGAACACCTGGGCGAAGAAGGTCTGGAGGGGACGGTCCCAGCCGATCACGGCCTTGATGACGCCGTTTCCCGCCCTCGGCTTCAGTTCGTAACGGCTCATCCCTGGCTCCTGCGGATGCGGTGGCCGACACGCCGGGCCGCGCTTTCCGTGCTGCGCAGCGCCTGGCGGACCGCCGCGGCGGCGCGGAGCGCACCGCTTCTCGCAAGAAGGTGACGCGCGCTGCGCAGATGGTCAATCGCCTCGTGCACGGCGGCGCGGTCTGCCGGGCGGGCCGCCCTGATCGATCGCATAGAAGGGTCCTTTCTAAAGCCGCGGTCAGGATGCCGGCGCTGGGGTGACGGGCTCGATGCGGATGTCGATCGCGTTGCGCCCGATGACCGCCGCGAACTGCCGCCCCTCTGGCACGAACCATTGCGCCCTGTAGGAAATGATCGCGCGCAGCCGTTCGACCAGCGCTGCGTCGTCGCCAAGAAGCAGGCGGGTCGCCATTTCCCGTGCATCAAGGAGGAAGCGGTCGTTCTGCGTCTCCCAGCTGTCAGCCTCGCGATCGTCGCTGGCGCAGAAGCAGGATGCTTCGAGCAGCTCGACAAGCTCATCCGGGGAGATCGCGTCGCGCGAGGCGAGAAGGATGTTCGCCTCCTCGAAGCCCCAGTGATGTGCATCGTCATAGTCGATGACGACGGGGGCCGCGACGGTCAGCGTCTCGGGCCGCGAGCCTGTGATCTCGACCACGAGCGCGAGCCGGTCGACCGTCCCGCTTTCGAGGTCAGACAGGGTATCGCTGTCGAAGACATGGGCGGCGCCGTCGCGCTCGATCTCGAACCTCAGCACTGTGATCCGTGGCAGAGCGTCGTACCAGCCATATCCCGCCATCGCATCGTCAGGGTCTGCGAGGCGGCCTTCGAAGCGGCCGTCGCGGGCGAGCGCGAAGGCCGCGCATTGCTCGAGCGGCGCACCGAAATGCTCCATAAGGACGAGCTCGCCAGCTGGTATCAGGCCGGAACCATCGCTCACGCTGTTGAGATCGGCCTTGGCCGGTGTCCATCCGCGAAGGAGCGGCGTCGCCTCGGGCAAATCAACGCCGAGCTGCCGGGCCTCGGCCCATTGGGCGAAGGGCAGGCGATGGCTGCCGAGCGAGGCGATATGGCTGTAGATGATCTTCCGGACGGTATCGCGAAGCGCATCGAGAGCATCGTTCTCGACCATTTCGCCTCGAGCGGGGAGCACCAACTGCAGGGCGGGTGCGTCGACGATGTCTATCCGTGCCCACCAGCTCCGCTCCTTTTCGTCGACCGAAGGCAGGGTGCAGGGAACGGTGAGGCCGTGGAAGTTGATGAGCGGCTGATAGTGGGCCGCGCGCGTTGCGTTGAAGAGGCCGATCCGGACCCCGTCGGTCTCGACGATGACGGCTGCGTCGGCGAGCCAATCCGACTGCGCCAGCTGCGAGCCTCTGAATCGGATCGGCGTCGGGCAATAGCGGGCCGCACCGATGGCTGCAACTTCGAGCGTCTTCGCCCATTCGTCATCCAGAAGGAGCCGGATTTCGGTGCCGAAAGGTTGGTCGCAGCGGGCGACCGGGATGGGAGTACCCGATTCCCAGTCGCCGGGCGCGATCGAGACCTGCCAGGCTTCACCACCGGCGCGCGGATGCGAGCGGATTTCGACCTGGCGGCCGGCGAGGCTGAACACGCCCATGCCGGCAGGGTCTTCGCGGGCGGCGATCTCTTCGTCCCAGCCGGAACGGCCGAGCGCGAGGATCACCGCGGGATCGGCGATCCCGGCGCCGTCGTCGGCGATAACGAGCCATTTCCCGTCCTCGGCCTCGGCGACGTCGAGGTCGATACTCGTCGCCCCGGCCCTGCGCGCATTCTGGACAAGCTCGGCGAGCATCGTTCCGAGCGTGTTGTTAAACAGGCGCGTCACCTTGGTGATCGCGGCCGGATCCACCTGGCTGTGGATGACATTGGGAAGGGGCATCGGGGTCTCCTGGGCAAGAGCGAACAGGCTCACCCCTCCCCTGCCCTTCTCCTCTTTCGCTCGGGCCGGCGCACACACGGACGGCGTCGGCGCAGAGGAGTGAAACGGCCGGGGAACCCACGCTACGCGCAGCGACGTTCCTTCTCGGCCGGCGATTCGATGTTGACGTAGCGCTGGCCGCCCCTGCGGCGTTTGCGGATGCGGCCATCGACGAACGCCTGGGCCCAGCGGCTGGCTTCGTCCGCGCGGGCGGCCATGGCGCATTCATCAGCCTGTTTGAACAACGCATAGGCGAGCGCATATTGGGCGCGCTCGGGCAGGGCGAGCAGCGTCGCGGTGACGGGCAAGGCCCCCTCGTAGAATTCCAGGATATGACGGCCGCCACCATGGTGCATCAGGATGGCAAGGAGGCTCCTGCTTCCAGGACCGGTCGGCCTCGCGATCTGAATGTCATGCGAGCCATAGGTCACGGAGGTCTGGGACGCCCCGGGCTCGCCGCGATGGAAGACGCGATCCTCGCGGTCGGGCAAGGGGTGGGCGAGCACCTCGTAGCCGTCGAAATTGTCGGCGCCGCGGATGCGATTATGTCCGATGACGGTCATGGCAAGTTCTCCTCATCCCCGGGCGAAGGTCGCCGGGTTTGGATGGGCACGGGATGGGCGTGGTAGTCGGTCGGGCTTCAGTCGCCGCGCGGGAGCGGGATCGGCACGGCCTGGCCGCTGGCGAGGTTGATGAAGGCGCCGGCGTGGCCGATGGAACCGCGACCGAGCAGATCGAACAGCAGCGCGAGCGCGTGACTGGCCAGCACTCGGTTGACGAAGAGGGACTGGCGTTCGAGCGCCTCGGCCACCGAGCAGGAGGGAGCATCGTCCTCAGCTAGAGTTTCGTCGGCGAGCTCCGGGAAGGCCTCGAGCACGGTCGGCAGGCGAAGCTTCACATTGCCCGTCGGGCGGCATGGGCAGCCGATCAGATATTGTCCGTCGCTGGCGCGGTTGCCGAGGTCCATCCAATAGGTCGGCACGGTCCTGCCATCGCCAAGGACGGCGCCCAATTCGCGGCGGGCCGAAGCGGTGTCGACGCAGGTGATGAGAATGTCGGTGCCGTCGATTTCGACCGCATCGGGGGCTCGCCCATGAACCGCCTTCCAGGCCAGGCCGTGGGCGAGGTTGATCCGTTCGGTGAGGGTGCGCGCCTTCGAGTTGCCGACATCGCAGCGATAGAAGGGCTGACGGCCGAGATTGGCCTCGGTTACAATGTCGTCGTCGACTACGGTGACCTCCAGCGAACGCGAGGAGATCGCGCGCAGAGCCGTGTCGAGCGAGGCCAGGCCCATCAGCATCTGAGCTCCATTGCCGCCGCATCCCACGAGCAGGATCCGGACCGCGCGATTGTCGAAGATGGCGGGAAGATAGTGGCGCTGGGGCTTGTCAGGCTGCATGGAACATCTCCCGAAAATGGGCTGCGCGGCACGGCGAGGAACATGCCCCCGGCGCAGAGCCGGGCGGCCATTACCGGCCCCGCCGGATGGTCGAGCCGGCCGACGACGAGCGAGATCTTGGTGGCATGGGTATCGTCGGCATCGTCGGTGGCGCTGAAGAATGCGGAGCCCCGCCCGTGGCTATGGATGTCGCAGACCATGTGCCAATCGGGCGGCAGCACCGGGGTTCGGTAAACGAGGCGCGAGGGCGTCGCCTCGTCGACATCCGGAAGATTCACCGCGAACTCACCGCTCGCCTCGTTCCACAGTATGAAGGCGGCCGCTTCATTGGGGAGCGCTGCGCGGAAGTGGTCGAGGATCGCGGCCAGATGCTCGCCTGGGATCAGTCCGCAGCGCAAGTCGGCCTTGGGTTCGCCAATGCTGCCATAAGGGATATGGGCGGCGAAGGGCGGCGAAAGGGGAGCGTCAAGCGCCAGCCAGGGGCGGCGCAGGATGAGCATCACGCCGTCTTTACCAACGGCCAGGCCATGCCCGGCGCGACCGTCACGAAGCGCATCGAGCGCGGGCGATCGTCCCGTGGACGGGACCGGATAACAAGGAGCGGCAGCGATCAGCGCCGCCGCGGTGGGATCGTCGGCGAGCATGGTCATCTCCCGGCAGCGGCCGCAATCAGTCTGCCCACGGTGACGGCGTTAGCCGGTGGGCGAGCCTGTCGTGGTCGGGCGGCAGGATGGAAGGGCTTGAGACGTCGGACCGGGAAACGACTGGCGCCGCGTGCGGCGAGATCATCCCAGAGCCTGACGAGGCCGCCCTTGCCGGTGACGGTGTGCTCCTGGCCGGGATTGGGGTGGGTCGACCAGGAGTCGAACACGGCCCGCTCGTATTCCGCGATGGCGGCAACGCCGAGGGTCTTCGGCCTCGGGATATTGCCCCAACAGAGCCCGCCCTGGATGAAGACGTTGAGAATGGGTGAGTGTAGCACCGGTGTGTCGGCCGCCGGGCGCTCGCTTGACGGGAGCGCGTAGACGCCAAGGCCAGTGCGCGCGGCGATGAGAAGATGCGCGGGATAGGGCACGGTGACGGTCGTGCGTCGCGCGAGCGCACGAAGCCCCTCGGGTGGCGACGACAGCGCGAAATAGGCGGGGCGCACCTGTGCCGGCACCCACCAGGCGAGCACGTCGGGATGGGACACCAGCACGGTGTCGGGCAGGATCTCAGGGACCGCCGTGCGGCCAAGGGCCTCGGTCCATCGGCGCAGCTGCGCGCGCGACAAGGGCACGCCGGCGGCAATGGTCGGATGGCCTTCCGCATCGTGCTCGACGGCATGCATGCTGGCGAAAGCCATCGTATCGTTCCTGGGCGCACTGTAGGCGTTCGGAATCGTGGACGTTCCCGCTTGATAGAGCAGGATAGCGTTAGTCAGGAGGAGACCGCCGCCGGTGGCTTCGAAGTGGCTGCTGTGGTCGGACATGAGGGCCTCACGGGTTGGGCGGGTCGAAGCGGACGAGGTGCTGGGCGGCGAGCAGAAACTGGACGCCGAGCCGCAGGCTCTCGAACCAGTCGTCGATCCGACTCACCTCGGGCAGCGGGCAGATGCCGCAGACATCCATGAAGCCCATCTCCATGCCGTGGCGGGCAACATCATCGAGCTCGCGCGCGAACTGCTCGAACGGAACGAGCGTCAGCGGTGGCAGAGACGAACATTCCTCGATGCCCGGCACATATTCGTAGAGAATGTCGGTATCGAAGTGCCAGGCGTTGCGCTCCGAGGCGAGGCGGTCGAGCGCCTTGTGCCCATCGCGAAGTCGGCGCAGAGCGGCGCGAAGGGTTTTCGGGAGGCTGGCGGCCTTCGCCGCGTTCGTGCCGATCATCCAGTCGGGGCGGCGCGCGTTCATCTCCGAGGGCAGTGTCTGCTCTGCGAGTTCTTCAGCACTGAGACCGTGATAGGCGGTCAGGCTTTGGCGCGCGCTCTCGTCGTCGATCTCGCCGTCCCAATAGTACATGGAGATTTCATCGAAGAGATCCTGATAGCCGAAGACCGGAAGCGCGGTGCCGAGCGTCTCCCCGAGGGCCGCGTAGGCGGCGGCGCGCCAGGGAACGGGCGCGTCACCGGTTTCGATCCAGCCTAGATCCAGCTGCCCCAGGCTCTCGCAGACCAAGGCGATTGCCGGCGGATTGTCGTTTTCGCCGGCGAGGACGGCGACCCGCAGATCGACGAGTTCGATTGGCGCCAAGATTTCGAGCACCGCGGCATTGAAGACATCTTCGATTCGCTTGCGGGCGCCGACGCGCGTGTATCGTCTGGTCGTTCCTTCCCGTGCGGCCACCCACCGGCCCATCAGCTTGTGATGATTGCTGAGCGGCTGATCGAAGGTGGCGGGGATGTCTACGGAGAGCGCGACGGACCGGCCCGCGAGATCAGCCGAGCGGGGCGAGCCTGAGACCGACAGGGGGCTGAAGCGGCTCCGCCGCTTCGCCCTTATGAGGGACTTCGGGGAGGATTCGCGCGTGAAGGGCGAGGGCCTGGGCGCTGCAGGGAAGCTGGGGGAAGCCGGTCGTGTTGCCATCGTCGTGCTCGATCCATTCGAGGAGCGTCTTGCGCGGTGCGGCGGGGATGGCCGCGCTCTGGGAGCGGGGCACGGGTCAGCCCTTGGTGCCGACGGCGCGCCGATACTCGATGACATGCGCAGCGCCCGATACGCCGGCGTCGACAATCTCGGCGTTGAGGATCGGCGGATAGAGGGTTGCATGGTAGGCACGCAGGCCGGCGGCATCGTCAGCAAGATGCGGCGGCACCGGAAGGTCGATGCCGTCATATCGGTAGGTTCGGGTCAGGTGGTTGATCTGCATGGCGGCCTCCTGGGCGTGGGTTCGGGAGAGGTTCGAGGGGCTGCCTCACCAGAGGCTGGCGGGCTCCTCGGCCTTGGCGTCGGCGGGCGGACTGGCGGTAGCCGGAACCTTCGCGGCCGTGGAGGCGGGCTTCGGCGTGGACGTTGCGGCCTTAGCCTTGGCGGCCTCGGCCGCGGCGGTGCGGGCGGCATCAGCGGCCTCGCGCTGTTCGGCGAGCTGGTCGGCGAGTGTCTTGCGGATCGTGATGAGCTGTCCGAGCGCGCCGTCTTCGCCCTTGGCGAGTTCGGCATCGATCTCCGCGGCGCTGGCGGTGAGCGAGATCGGGCGGGTCTCGCCGGTCTCGAGCTTGTGCGCGGCGCCTTCCACCTTGCGGGGAATGACGGTCAGGGTGACCGTGTCTTCGGGGCCTGCCACGAGATCGAAGCCGAGCGAGTAGCGCGCAAGCAGTGGGAGCAGGTTGGAAATCAACATGGGTCCAAATCCTTGTCTATGTGAGCGTTGGGGGGTTATGCGGCGAGCTGCTTGATCGGGGCGGCGGCCGGCGGCGCGGCCTTCACCGGCGGCGGCCCATATTGACCGTCGAGCGTCATCGAACTGGGCAGGCGTCCGGCCCAGTCGAAGCCGGGGCGGTTGAGCATGCCGGCGATGAGGTCTGCCTTTTTGGCACTGAGCAGCTTGGCGAAGCCCTTTTCGCCGACATGCGCGACCAGGCCGGATTCCTGGGCGATGAACTTGAGCTCGTCCTTGGTGTAGCGCTCGAGAAAGGCCTTATCGACCTGCCAGACGTCGCGCAGATCGACGTCGAAAGCGCGGGCGAGGTCGGCGACATGCCCGAAGGTCAGCACGTCCTTGGCATAGGCGGCGCCGACAGCGGACAGCACATTCGCTGCCTGCGGCTCGGACAGCGCTCGGATTTCTGTGATCTTGTCGCCATAAGAGATGTCCGGGAAGGAAGCGCCCACGAGGAGGCCGGCACGGGCCTTCAGGGTCTCCGCCTTGATCTGGGGAAGCGTGCCCGACATCGCGGCGACGAGAATGGCGGTATGGGCATGGGCGACATTGGCCGCGAGCGCGCGGGCCACCGCAGTCCGCCAGGTCGCCTCGCGCAGGTCGCTGGTGCGCCCGGCGATCGATTTGACGGTGACGGTCGACTTGTGAGCGCTCGAACCGCCGGCGGTCGATGGCAGCGGGGTCTGCGGAGCCAGGGGGCGGGGTTCGGTTCGGCCGGGGGTTTCGGCGCGATCGACGGACGAGACTTCGGTTTCGGACTCGCTGTCGTCGAGACCGTCATCCGCTTCGCCGTCACCGTCGTCTTCGTCGGCAGCGGGCGGAGCCGCGGCCCGTGCCGCCTTTTCGGCGCGCTCCTGCTCTTCGAAGCGGATCGCCTCGGCGGTCTGGGTCTTCAGCTCGAAGCATCCGGGATTGGTGCAGTGCCCGTCGTCGACATGGGTCTCGAAGAGAGTGCGCTGGGAGGCCGAGTTGAACGGACAGGTTGTGCATTCGGTTTTGTCGAAGCAAGCGGCGGCGAGGTTCTGCGTGACGCGCATGAGGAGATCGCGCGTCTTGCTGACGTCCAGGCCCGAGGCGAGGATCGTCTCCAGGGCCTTGTCCTGCTTGTCGGCGGGGATTGCGGCGAGAAGCTCGGCGTGACCGACCTTGATCCGGCGTTCGTCGAGCGCAAGCTTCACGGTTTCGGACAGCTCCGCCAGCGCCAGACGGCGATCGAGCTTGCTGCGTGACCAGCCGAGCCGCCTGGCGGCTTCGGCGCGATCGTTCTGGCACGCCGCGAGGTAGCGGACGGCGGCATCGGCCTGTTCGGTTTCCGAAGGATCATCGCGGTCGTCATTTTCAGCGATGGCGGCGTCCAGAGCCTGCTGGTCGGTCATCTCCCGGACGATGACGGGAACCTCGGCATCCGCGCCGTAGGCTTCGAGAGCAGCCCGATAGCGGCGCTCGCCCGCGACGATGGCAAAGACGTCCTCCCTGCCGGGCGCGGGGCGAAGCAGGATGGGTTGCAGGATGCCGCGCAAGCGGATCGAGGCTACGAGGTCGTCATGCTTTTTCCTGTCGAAATAGCGACGGGGATTATCGCCCTTCACGATCAGGGAAAGCGGCAGCGTGTTGACGGGGGTCGGTTGCGGAGCGGTCAAGGCGGATCTCCTCGTGGAATGCGGCAGGCTCGCCCTTTCGGCCGCGCGCCTTCATTCTGGCGAGCCTGATGCTCGCCTTCCCCCTTGCCTTTCCTGGCGCTGAGGACCGGAAAGGTGGTGGCGGTGGCGTTCGAAGGAGCAGTCGTGTTGGAGCCGGCGGGCTCAATAGTCTTCGGCGAGCATGACGGTGAGGACGCGGCGCGTGATCGAGGCGTCAGAGGGATCGTCCGAGCCAAATTCCAGCGCCAGGTCGTAGTAGATCCTATGCAGGCCGGATCGGCTATGCCGTTGTTCCGTCAAACCTCACGGAGAACGCTACAATGGAGAACTCGTCGTCAGATTACTGCCCCAAGACTTCTGTGATTGTCAGCGTTGAGCTCAGCAAGCGCAACTGGCTTGTTGCCTCGCTCTCACCAGGAGCGGCGAAGCCTTCCCTGCGGACAATTCCTGCCGGGAACAGCGCGGCACTGATCAGTCACCTTCACAATCTTGAGTGCAAGGCCGCTGATCGTATCGGTGAACCTGCCGCCATTCGCCTGTGCTTCGAGATTGGATATGATGGCTTCTGGCTCGCAAGGC
>FWWM01004237.1_pt1 | contig 33740 bp, 29 predicted proteins | sample 2228351 | NCBI WGS metagenome assembly FWWM01 (sample SAMEA103939774, study PRJEB20133) | metagenome
TAAAAGTTCTGATGGGGGACAGTCATTCAGCGTCTAAAAAAACTCTCGTTTATGGTTGCACTGTCGGTTTCGCACGGTTGCCGATAACGTTCCCACGCTTTGCGTTCGTGCGGGTTTTCGGAGCACAAAACTGTCAACCCACCACAAAAGCCCAATTGGAAAACTGAACTTGAATGTAAGCACCTCACCCCGCATGACGCAAAACGTGTGTTACCAGCCGTTTTTCTCTCATTTTCAGTCAAATAGACTTGTTTGATAAGGTTTTGTCGGCTTGTTCGTTGTCTCTTTTTTGTCTGTTGGCTTATGGTCACTTTGTCCGTTTGAAACAACAAGTTCTTGTTCTGGGTGTTCTTCAAAAAATTTCACAATGTCCATTCCATTTGAAAATTCAATGCCACCTAATTTAATTAAGTCAATGTTGCCTTGTGGTGGTGGATTTAAAACTTGTGGGCTTAAAACAAAAACAGGAATTCCCATTTTTAAAGCTGACTTGCCAGCATCAAAAGTTCCGCTCATTTTGCCTGAACTATCTCTTTCAGGTCCAGATTTAATAACTACGATTGCCTTAGACATTGCACAAACAAGTTTGTTTCTTGTCATCGCGTTTTGACCTGAAAATTTTTCGTGTGGTGCAAATTGGGTTACAAATAATGCATTCTTTTCCCAATTTAGGTCTTTGAGTTCTCTTTTGATTGTGATATGATTTGTTCCGAAACTTAAAATCATTGTCGTTGTTCCAAGTGCTTCAAGTGCTCCCAAATGTGCAGAAATGTCCACTCCTTTGGCATAGCCTGAAGTAACATTAATACCATTCTCAGCTAACTTTTGGGCAATGCTTTTTGTAATTGTAATTTCAAAATCACCAACATCTCTTGCTCCTACTATTGATACGCCTTTTTGATTTAGCAATGGTAAATAGCCTTTACAATATAAAATTGGTGGTGCATTATCTCCCATATTTTGCAAAACAGACTTTGGGTATCTGTCATCATCAAGTCCGATAATTGTAACTCCGTCTGATTTTAGTTTTTCAAAATTGCTGGATAGTCTGTCGTCAGCATCTAATTGTGGAAAGCAAGAAAAATTGGCTCTTGAAAGTTTACCACGCCCGATTTCGGGGAACAGTCTAAATAGTTCGTTTGCTTCAATGTTAAACAAATCATTTATAGACATATTGTTTGCTTGCAGATTTTCGTAAATGTAATGAATGCTCTTTGCACCAAAACCTGGGGCATTTGAAAGCATATACCAAGAATATTCTTTATTTCTCATCTTTTTGAACGTGTTTTAGTAATTGTCAAAACGTAAACTCCCCTTGCTTTTCCTTTATTCATAATAACGTCACAAACTGCGTTTAGCGTTTCTCCCGAACGGTAAAGGTCGTCAAAAATTAGAACGTCTCTTCCGCTAAGTGCATTGAAATTGATACTGAATGCGTCTTTTAATATTTCTCGTCTTGTGTCTGGGTCGTCAATTTCTTTTAGCTGAGAAGTTGATTTTACTTTTCTCAAAGTATTGAAGTCAACAGGCAGTCCAACGAGTCTTCCGATAGATTTCGCCAATTCATAAACTGGCTGAAAGTCTCTCGTAGTGTCAGAGGGTGGTATTGGAATAATTAAGTCAAGTTGCCATTTGCTTTTGTATTTGTTTAAGAATTCGGCTGCTGGTCTTGCAATACTGTCAACCCGATACTGTTCACGCCAATATTTAAGTCTGTAAAGTTCTTCTGCAATTGGTGGTCGTTTAGTGTCCCAACCTGTAATATTTCCGTCTTCGTCTTTGATTGGGTGACTTGAAGAAGTGTGTAGGTCTAAAGCCCATCCTTCGTTCCAATGTCCGTTTAATTTCTGTGGATTTGTTTCCATATTCGTTGTCTTTTTAAAATGGCTGGTAACGCGCAAGTATACGCAATTTTTAAAAAAATAATTGCATTACTGCGTAAAACTAACTAAATTTGTATATTAAAACGAATAAATGCGTAAAACCAACTATGAACTATTTAAACGATTTTAAAATACTTTTGACCATTAAAAGGTATAGCTATAGTTCTATTAAATCCTACTCGCATGCTTTGAAAACCTTTTTTGATGCTTTTTCTGGAACGGATCCTGCGTATATAACTGTTCATCAAATCGAAGATTTTATCAATTCTTTGGTTGTTGATAAAAAAATCTCTCAATCCTACCAAAAAGTTCTGGTAGGTGCTATTAAATTGTTCTACAATGAAATATTGAGAAAGAATTACGATTTCAATTATCTTTTCCCCGATAGAACCGAGAAAAAACTTCCTGTCGTATTAAGCAAAATGGAAGTGAAACTTATTCTTGATTCAATTAACGATTTAAAACACAAGGCTATCATTTCGCTGATTTATGGTACTGGGTTAAGGGTAAGTGAAGCGGTTGAGATGCAGATAGGAGATATTGATTCAAAAAGAATGGTAATTCGAATCAGGCAGGCGAAAGGAAAGAAAGACCGTGAGGTAATGCTTCCGGCAAATCTCTTACTCCTTCTTAGAGAATATTATAAAGTATATAAACCAAAGAAATATTTATTTGAAGGGCAAAAAGGTGATAAATACTCAGCTCGTTCAATTCAAGCAATTTTGAAACAAGCACTAAGAAAAGCGAAGGTTACTAAAAAAGCATCGGTTCATACGTTAAGGCATAGTTTTGCAACACACTTACTCGAATCAGGTACAGATATTAGAATAATTCAGCAACTTCTTGGGCATAGTTCGATAAAAACCACACAAATCTATACTCAAGTTAGTTCAACAAAATTAGCAAGCGTAAAAAGCCCGTTGGATATGCTTTAGAAGCCATTTTATAATAAAAATATTTTTTATTAATGTTTCCGTACTTTACGTTCGGGCGGGTTTCGGAGCACTTCACTGTTAACCAGCACTAAACTTGATAAGGAGCACAAAGCTTCATTTAACCACTGAACCGCCAATTTCTTGTAGGTTCTGTTAGTGCCAGTGCTGTGTCTTTATTTGTTAGTCAGCGATTACTATTTTTTTTATTGCAATTACTTTATTGTCCTGCATTAGTCGTAGAAAATACAGTCCAGTTGGTAAATTGTCTCGGTGCAGTGTGATTGTCTGCCCGTTGATATTTTTTATTTGCGCAACTGTCTGCCCAAAACAGTTGTCCACCGAGAGTGTTGCGTTCTTTAATTGTTCTGTTGTTTGCAATGTTGTCTGCGTAGAAAATGGATTTGGAAATAATGATATTGAAAATTGGTTAGATGGTATGGATGCTATTCCTGTTGTGGAGCAGTCGTGACGCCAAACTGCACCTGCTGCCTGAACAGTTACACCATTAGAATCAATAAGTCCACAAGTATTCCAAAGAGTACTTGGTGTTTGCCATCCAAGATAGGGGTCGATCATTGTAAACCATGTCATACCAACAATTTTAGAAGTGTCGCTATTATACCAACTTAAAAGTGTGTCTGCATAGGCAAGTTGCTTGCTTGGAGAACCACAATTTTGCAATGTTCCTCCTCCGTCCCCCATAGAGGTTTCTGTTAGCAACATTTTTTTATTTCCAACTTTAGTTTTGGCAATATTGAGCCAGGAAGTAACAGTAGCAGGGTTTCCCCAACATGTGTCATTGGGTGAACCTAGTGTGGTATAATAAAAAGTGTACCCAACAAAATCTACATGAGGGCGAATAGAGTCAATAATATCATAATTACCTGACCATGTTAAATTATGGAAGGCAACAATGCTGCCAAGCTTAATACTTGAAAAACCGTCAGCGTTCATCCTGTTTCTCACAGTGTCAAGAAATGCACAATATCTTGTCAGTCTTCCAGTACCCCAATATGCTCCCTTGAAGTAGGCGTCAATTTCATTGCCAACCGAAATCCATTTTACATTGTTTACATTTTGTAGGATATGTCTTATGGCACGGTAGTTTTGATTTACATAAGCCGTGTCTGAAAAATAAGTTGGATTTGTTGAAGATACACCTGATACAAAACCAGTTGGAGAGGGCATTAAAGTATTTGGAGAAGAAACTAAAATTGTCGGATAAACAATATGCACATTGGGGTTACCAGCCCATGTTGTAATTTGATTCTCAAAAATGCTATAATTGGAATATTGCGGGATACCACTGTTTATTTGCGAAACAACATCTGTCCAGTTTAAATATTTCTGTCGGTAGTCAAGGTTTAATGTATCCATCCAACTAGATGCTTCTTGCCAAGCGACAGGATTAAAGATATTTCCATTGTTTGCGGAGTTAGCATGAGTAGGAACGATAACAGCCCCAAGATTTAATCCCGCATTACATTGCGAAAATGCACTTTGCTGAAGTGTCAGCACTAGCGTCAGGAGAGTAAGGATTTTTTTCATACTTTTTATTTTTTAGATGCTTTAATACACCTTTGGTTTAATATCAGTTTATTGTCGTTTAAGCATTGGCACTAACGTTTTTGCGATTGGCGTAGTGGGGGATTTCGGAGCACTTCACTGTCAACCAAGCACAAAAGTTTGATAGTAGCACTGCACTTGCTATAACCACGCCAGCCCCAATTGCGGCAAACGGCTGTTGTGTGCTGTGCTTTTCTCGTTATCTGATTGACTTATTTTTTCAATGAAAACGGAAGGTCTCCTTCAAATACCAAATCGTACTTTATCTCTGTATAGTCTCTTGGTGTTTTATTTCCATTGATGTAAACCCAATTTGGCAAGTGTTTTTTGAATACAACATCAAAATTCTTTTCCCTTTCATTATACATTTCTTTGTTAGGATATTCGGTTATCAATAATATGTCATAGTCGGCATTTGCTTTAATTTCTTGATTAACAATTAGAAGCAAATAAGATTTCACTAACTTCATCTTCTTTGCATGAAACCTTGCAGCACCCCAATTTTTTTGCAAGGAAATGACCGCACTGTCTAACTGATTATTTTTTACCTTAACAAAATCTATTGTCCAAACACTTTTAGATTGTTGTGCAAAACTTTGGATTGTTGTCAAACAGACAAGCGTCAGCAACAAAATGAGAATTTGAGTTTTTCTAATTTTCATTGTATTTAAAAATTAAATTGTCAATGTCTATAATTTGATGGGTATATTGGTTTTTATCAAAAAGTTTCGTTTGGCATAGCACACAACGTTCAAGTATAAGAGCAGTAGTGGATTTCAAGGCAATTACCCGTCCGGCACCACCAAAGTTTTTAAATGAATAGACCTTGAATTCACTAGCCCATCCACTATTGCTTTTATACAATGTTAGCTACTTTTCCCATAATTTATTTGTTTGCATATTTCGTCTTAAACCGACTAATACAGTAACAGAAACTAACAACATTGCAATTGATAATGATATTAGTGAAAATGTTACAATTCCTTCAATCACTGGAGGGCCTTCTTGTCCATTTGCTGCAATACCCAGCAATTTTCCTGCATCGAAAATTGCAGCTATGAGAATTCCAATACAATTTGCAAAAGTCCCATAAATAGCAGACCAAAAAGTAATCTTCAACCATTTGTTCGATACATCAACTTTATTCCAAATTATTCCAAGTATAATTAGGAACATTCCGTTAAGTACTCCCTCAATGTGACTCGATACTCCCATTCTCGGATTAGCAAAGAATGGAACTATTAATCCAATTATTAGACCTATAAGGAAAAGAATAACTCCAAGGTAAATGAGTTTATCCTCCTGTCGTTTTTTCAATTCTGAATTTCCCATTTTTATCTCTTATTCAATTGTAGCTAACATCATTCTTTACGCAATATTGCGTATATCCTTCTTTAAAAGCTATATTTGTTGCGGGAAAACCTGAAAATATAAGTTATCACGAATTAATTTTTTTAAAGTTGCTTTTTAATTACCTGAAAAATAAAAACTCATTGATAAACATTCCAATCTGCTACAATTATTAAACTATTCTTATCCCGCAATTAAATAAACTCTTATCTATGTACGATTTCCATTGCTTATTACTTTTTGCAGAGGTTTTAAATTTGATTCTTTATAAAGAAAACCAAACAGCTTAACAGCTGTTCTGACTTCTACCCTCTCTTTTCCTTAGCAAGCTTATAAAGCTCAACATATTTTTCTGCAGAGCGTTTCCAGCTAAAATCGAGTTTCATACCGTTAAGCTGAATTTTTCTCCAGATGTCTTTGTGTGCAAATGTATTTATTGCTCTTTCAACTGATTTATAAAGTGCAAAACCCGAGTAATCATAAAAAGAAAAACCATTACCGTGATCAAAGCCGTAGTAATTTTCTTCATCCCAGTCTTTAACTGTATCAGCAAGTCCGCCGGTTTTTCTTACAACCGGAACTGTACCATATTTCAGCGAATATATCTGATTTAAACCACAGGGTTCGTAACGCGAAGGCATCAGGAAAATATCTGCGCCTGCTTCTATTAAATGAGATAGTTCGTTGTTGTATCCGATATATGCCGCAAATTTCCCTTTGAGATGATATGCAAGTTTGCGGAACATTTCTTCATATTTGTATTCACCGCTTCCTAGTATAATCCACTGCGCATCGAGATTCATTAATTCGTTAACTACCCCGGCAAAAATGCCAAAACCTTTTTGTTCTACCAGTCGTGATATCATTCCTATCAAAGGGCGATTTTCATCGAAAGGAAGATTGAAATGCTCCATCAGAAATTTTTTATTTTTTGACTTATCCGAAAGATCTTTCATCGAATATTTGTATGGTAAAAACCTATCCGTTTCCGGATTCCATTCATCATAATCAACGCCGTTAAGAATTCCATAAACATCAGATTTGCGTGCACGCAAAATTCCATCTAATCCCGCTCCATATTCCGGAGTTAAAATTTCGTGAGAATATTTAACACTTACAGTGTTAATAAGATCTGCAAATACAATTCCCGTTTTCATAAAAGAAACAGTATCCTCAAATTCAACAGGACCACCTGGGTAAAACAGTTGCGGTCTTATTTCCGCAGCATTAAGTGTTGACTTGCTGAATCTTCCCTGATAAGCAATGTTGTGAATTGTAAAAACCGTTGCAGTATGATCAAACATTCTGTCCCAGTTGTAGTTGTCTTTTATGTAAAGAGGAATTAAACCTGTCTGCCAGTCGTTGCACTGAATTACATCCGGTGCCCATTGTAATCTTTGAAGTGCTTCAATAACACCCTTGCTGAAAAGTATGAATCTTTCATCTTCGTCTGAATCATTTGTGTAAACTGTACCACGATTGTAGTAATGGGGACAATCAATAAAATTTACTTCAACATTGCTGTTTGGCAGTTTTGCCTGATGAAGATGAACAGAATGAACTTTACCGTTTACGCGGATTAACATTTCTCCGATATCCCAGTTGTATCTTAGTCCGTGCTTGGATTCATCAATAAAAAGATACTTGGGCATAAAAACTTTTACTTCCACTCCAAGCTTTTCCAGTGCTTTCGGAAGTGAACCGGCTACATCGGCAAGACCACCGGTTTTTGCGTATGGAACGCACTCTGCTGTTGCAAATGCTATTTTCATTTTAGTCTCATAAATATTGTTATCCTGATCCTCTGTTTAACAGATGATGAGTGATAAAATTTGTGAATATGACTGTCACAATCTGATGGCTTAACCATTCTTTGTAACGAGTTAAAGAAAAACAAAATTTATATGTGAATAATAAGGCATAATGATTTAAATTTCATCCTGAAAGTAGGAAAGAGTTTTTTTGAATAAGAATATTGAACATTGAATAAATGATTACGGCTTGAGATTGATAAGTGTTTATTACTCAAAGTACAATTTTTTTATTGAATTTAATCGGCGGAGTTAAAATGAAGGAAATAATCAACAGTCTGTCAGTCTTTACCGATGGGAATAAAAACAATCAGGCAATAATTTTTATTCATGGTTTTCCTTATGATCACACAATGTGGGATTCACAGGTTGAAGTGCTTAAAGAAAAATATTTCTGTGTAAGATATGACATTCGCGGACTTGGCGAGTCTCCTGCGGGCGATGGTCAGTATACAATGGAGATGTTTGTTGATGATCTTGAATCTGTAATTGAGCAGATGAAACTTGTCAAACCGGTTATATGCGGATTATCAATGGGCGGATATATTTCACTTCGGGCACTTGAAAGAATACAGGATAAATTTTCAGCAGCAATTCTTTGTGATACAAGATCTGAAGCTGATAACAATGAAGGAAAGTTAAAACGGGCGGCAGCAATAAAACGAATCAATATAGAAGGACTTGCACCGTTTGCAAAGGATTTTATTACAAATTGTTTTGGTGATTATTTCAAACAGAATAAGAAAGCTGAACTTGATAAGATAATTGAAAAATCATCACGCTTTAATCCGATTGGTGTAAAGGGTTGTTTACTTGCAATGCTTGGCAGAACAGATACAACCATCAGTCTGAGCAAATTCAATATTCCCACTTTACTTATTTGTGGTGAGCAGGATTTATTAACACCACCATCCGTAATGAAAGAAATGTTTCATAAAATTCCCAAAGCCGAATTTGTTGAAATCAAGAATGCCGGACATATGACACCAATTGAGAACTCTGAAGATGTTAACAGGGCAATAATGAATTTCTTAACCAAAGCTGAACAATTAAGGAAATAACAATGAATGATTTTGCTTTATTAATATTAAGAGTTAATTCAAGTGCATTTATGCTTTTTGCACACGGACTGCCCAAACTTAAAAGATTATTTTCATCCGGCGAGATAACTTTTGCAGATCCGCTTGGAATTGGAGCCATTCCGAGTCTTGCACTTGCCTCCTTTGCTGAGTTCTTCTGCTCTATTCTGGTAATTGTCGGTTTATTTACGAGAGCATCTTTAATACCATTGATAATTACTATGATAGTTGCAGCATTTGTTCAGCACGCTGTGGATTCTTTCGCTCAGAAAGAGAAAGCACTGCTGTTTTTGTTAATTTATGTTTTTCTGTTCGTAACCGGCCCGGGTAAGATTGCATTAAGCAGAGTTCTGAAGATTAAATCATCAAACAGATTTGTAAAGTTTTTATCTGAATGAGAATGCGGATTTATTTAAGTTGAAAGAATGAAGATCAAGTTTTATTTATACTACTAATCGGAGTTCTTTAAAATGTTCTCATAATCTTCCAAACACCACATCCTGTTAGTTTTCTTCAATCAAAATATGGTCTTTTATATTCTGTCACATCGGGGACAAGGATAATCAATTCCTTTTTAATACTGTGAAGTTGAATTATTAAATCGGAGAGTTCATCACTATGGCTGGTGAAGTATTGCTGTAATTTGTGAATAGAAGAAATACAATTTTCTGTTGCCAGCAAAAGCAATTTAGCTGTAACATAAAAATCTTCTTTATCTAAATCCTTTAACTCTTCATCATCCTGTGCAAGATATTCCTCCCTTGACTGAAGCAGTCTTTTTGTTTTTACATACACTTGTGGCGCATACCACTCCAGCACTGACAAGCTCACTTTTATTTCCTTTTGTTTGTCGCTTTGGAAGTCATTGTTCTCATCATCGTTCGAAAGTAATTTCTGTTCTTCATATAAACTTTCGAGCAGAGGAAACAGGTTGTTGGTAAAACTTTCTGCAAGATTGTTTATTGCATAAGAATTAAAATCCGGTGCCGGGAACAATTCGGCATCTTCAACTTCTTCGGGGTCAATGTTTAACTCTTCAAATTTTTCACGAAGCATTTCCACAGCATTCATCAGATTCTCAGTAATGTCACTGGCAAAAACTTTTGGATCATTCGGATCTTCATCATTAAGTATATGTTTAATGTTTCTTTCTGCTTCTGTCTGAAAGAGACGACAGCGATCGGTGTAATTGCAGTGCTCACACCAGCGATCACAGTAATTGTAAATGCCCGGAATCAGTTTTTCTTCATTCATGATTTATAATTTATTTCTTAAATGTTTAAAGCTTTCCTGTAGTTTTCCAAATAGTGTTCAAGTTTTTTGAGTTTGTATTGCATAACATATCTTGGATGTTCAAGCACAATCACTTCGTTGAAAAAATTATGCTTGTCGTTAATCCTGGAAAAATAATCTGCATTCTTTCTGCCCAATATAATTGCTAAATCATTTCTGGCACCAAAGGTAATCTGTTCACTAATGTTTTTCACTATTTCATTCTCAAGTTTTTGCGCAAGTGATTTGTTATCATAGTAATTGTAATTCTTTCCTTGTTTTACCAAAGCAAACGGATAAAGAGCAGTTAAGAAAATTTTGAAAAAGAATTTTTCTGCACCGCCAGCACTTTCAATCAAACTGTAAAAGAATTTACTTGATAATTCTTTCCTGTTACCAAGATTATTTTCAATACCACAGCTTTCTCTTAAAGCAACAGGATCGGTAAATGATATTCCGGTTATTCCACCACCGAATCTTCCCGGATTTATTCCGATGACAAAAAGCCTTTCCATATCATCGTTATAGAATTTGAGAAAAAATTCTCTTACAATTTTTTTTACAGATACTGATGAATAAGGATTTACCAGTTCTGTTCCTTTAAAGTTTAGTTCGGGGGTTTTTAATCCGGTAAAATATTTTATTGCTTTAGCTGCAAAACTCATAAGTAAAAATAAGTAACAAAAAATTTTTCCACGAAAATTTGTAATCAGTGCTTTAAACTAAAAAAGCGCTCACGGATAATGAGAGCGCTTGAAAATTATTGCATTAAAATAAGTTCTTAGCTTTTCGGCTTTGCTTCGCTAACTATTATGTTGCGGCCTTTAACTTCAGAGCCATTTAATGCATTGATTGCTGCAGAAGCTTCAGCTTCGGTTTCGAATTCAACAAAACCAAAACCTTTGGATCTGCGGGTCTGCTTGTCAGTTACAACTTTTGCTGAAGCAACTTTACCGTATGGTTCAAATAAAGTTTTTAACTCAGCATCGTTAACCGACCAGGGAAGACTTCCCACGAACAATTTAGTACTCACTTAACGAACCTTTAATTAATTGAACAAAAAAGCGCCTTTATGACGCACGGAAAAAATAATACTCTTATTGTTCGAAACAAAATTAATTTTACACTATTTATTGAATCAGGAGATTAATTGTTTCAGAAAGATTCTCGTGGGGTATGACATCTATTTTAGAGCTTTGTTTCAATCCCCTTGAATTGGCGTGAGGAATTATAATTTTGTTAAAACCCAGCTTTTCTGCTTCCTGAATTCTTTTTTCAATATTTCCAACACTTCTTAATTCGCCGCCAAGCCCAACTTCGCCAATTACAATAGTTTGACTATCAATAATTTTTTCCGAAAGACTTGAAGCAATACTCAAACAAACAGCAAGATCTGCTGCCGGCTCGGTAATTCTTATACCGCCTGCAATATTTATAAATACATTTGCCGAGGAAACTTTGACAAGTGCTCTTTTTTCAAGCACAGCCAGCAATATTGATAATCTTCTTTGATCAAATCCGTTTGAAACTCTTTGCGGATAGCCATACATTGAAGGAGTAACTAATGCCTGTACCTCAAGCAAAATAGGCCGGCTACCTTCAATTGTTGAAGTGACAACTGAACCCGGAGTTTGTTTTTCTCTTTCGCTTAAAAATAATTCACTTGGATTTTTAACTTCTTTCAAACCATCTTCACGCATTTCAAAAACACCTATTTCGTTCGTGCTTCCGAATCTGTTTTTCTGAGAACGCAAAATTCTGAATGAATGATTTGCTTCGCCTTCAAACTGAATCACGGTATCCACCATATGTTCAAGAATTTTCGGTCCGGCAATAATTCCTTCCTTTGTAACATGACCAATTACGATTACCGATAAATGTTTTTTCTTTGCTTCTTCCATTAGCAAAGCGGTACATTCTCTTATCTGAGTTACAGTGCCGGGAGAATTATCCAGTTCACTTCTATACATAGTCTGAATTGAATCAATTACAACTACAGCTGGTTTAAGTGAATCAATTGCGGCAATTACCTGATTTAATTCGGTTTCTGCAAGTATGAAAAGAGAATCCGATTTTATTTTCAGCCGGGAAGATCTTAGTTTGATTTGTTTTTCAGATTCTTCGCCGGTTACATATAAAACTGTTTGCTTTATTCCTGCTGCTGCCTGCATTGCAAGAGTTGATTTACCAATACCCGGATCACCACCGAGCAAAACAACAGAGCCGGGCATCAATCCACCGCCAAGCACACGATCAAACTCAGATATACCAGTAATAATTCTTTCGCCTTCGGTTGCAGTAATTTCTGATAATTTGTGAATAGGAGATTTCAGAATTGTTTTTGAAGTTCTATGCTTTCCGGATTCTATCAATTCCTCAGTAAAAGAATTCCAGCTTTCACACTCCGGACACTTTCCCAACCATCTTAATGATTCATATCCACAGTTGGAGCAAACATATTTAAGTTTTTGTTTTGACATAAGAAAAAGAAATTTAACACTAAGTTATTCCGTTATCATAAACAGAATAACTTAGCAAAAAGCAGAAAATGCTTTACTTAATTAGTTGGGAAACAATGTCTTCAACCTTTGCAAGGGCTTTGCTTATCGCCGAGATGTCTTTCCCGCCAGCAGTTGCAAGATGAGGACGACCTCCGCCACCACCACCAACAAATTTGGCAAGCTCACCAACTATTGTCCCTGCACTAAGATTTTTCTTTTTGATAAGATCATCTGATACAACAGCAACCATACCTACTTTATCGTCAATCTGAGAAATGAGAATTCCAACACCACTGCCCATGTTATTTCTGAGCTCATCGCCAAGAGATTTTAGTTCATCCATATTATCAGCATGAACTTTGCCTTTATAGATTTTAACACCCTTTTCTTCAGAGTGAAGCGAAAGAATATGATCAAGCTGTTCAACTTTTTCGCGCATCTTCAATTCAGAAATTTCTCTTTCAAGCTTTTTCTTCAAATCAAGAAGTTCTTCTATTTTCCTCTCTGATTCTTTCAGATGTTCAAGTTGGGTATAGATATATTTTTCAATTCCGGCGCCGGTAACAGCTTCAATCCTTCTTATTCCGCTTGCGATAGATTGTTCGCTTATAATTTTGAACAAACCAATCTGGCTTGAATTTTTAACGTGAGTTCCGCCACAAAATTCCATTGTAAAATCACCAAATTGAACCACATTAACACGATCACCATACTTATCTCCGAAGAACATAAGTGCACCCATTTTTTTAGCTTCATCAAAAGGGATATTTCTGTGATGAATAAGCGGAAGATTCCTTCTTAGTTGTTCATTTACCAAAGATTCTATGTCTTGAATTTCTTCGGGACTTAATTTAGCAAAATGCGTGAAATCAAATCTAAGTCTGTCGGGACCCACATAAGAGCCTGCCTGCTGAACATGATTTCCCAAAATTGTTCTTAATGCTTTATGAAGAAAATGTGTAGCAGAATGATTCCTCATTATATCCCATCGGCGCTTTTCATCAACTTCTGCAATAATATTCATTCCGGGTTTCAATGATTCTGCAATTGAGTTTTCAGAAATATGAATTACAGCATTTTCAACCTTGGCAACATCAACAATTTCAATCTCCGCTGCTGGAGACAGTAGTTTTCCTATATCATCAACCTGACCGCCGGCTTCAACATAAAAGGGAGTTCTGTCAAGCACAATCAGATTTGTATTTCCCTCTTTTTTCACGCCTATGATTTTTGCTTCGGTTCTGAGCTCGTCGTAACCAGTAAACTCAACTTGTTTGTTATCAATTAAATTAAATGAATCCAGATCAGTAAGCACAATGTTTACGGATGCAAATTTTTCTTTTGAAGCTTCTCTGGCTTTCTTCCGCTGGGCTTCCATAAGTTTGTTGAAACCGGATTCATCCACGGAGAATCCGATTTCTCTTGCCATTAAACTTGTCAGATCAACCGGAAATCCATAAGTATCATAAAGCTTGAAGACATCTTCTCCGGGAATAATTTTCTGATTGTTTCTGTTTAATCTTTTAACTACTTCCTCAAACAATTCAATACCTCTGTCAAGTGTTGCGTTGAAGCTTTCTTCTTCGGCTTTAATAACCTTTTTAACATAATCCTGCTTATCTCTTATTTCAGGAAAAACATTTCCCATTGTTGAAACAAGAATATCAACAAGCTTAAAAAGAAACGGATCTTTAAGATTAATTTTTCTGCCATATCGGGCAGCGCGTCTCAAAATTCTTCTTATAACATATCCTCTTCCTTCGTTGCCTGGCACTGCACCATCGGCAATTGCAAAAGTTAATGCGCGGATATGATCGGCTATAACACGCATCGGAATTTTATCTTCTTCGTTTTCATATTTCACTCCGGATATTTTTACGATTTCATTAATCAAAGGCATAAAAATATCGGTGTCATAGTTAGAAGATTTTTTCTGAAGCACAGCACAAACTCTTTCGAAACCCATACCTGTATCAACATGCTTTGCAGGAAGTTCGTGGAGCTTTCCGGCTTCATCACGATTATATTGAATAAAAACAAGATTCCAGATTTCAATGCACTCCTGAGTTCCGGCATTTACATAAGAAGGATTATCATAATCATCACCAAGATTGATATGAATTTCTGAACAAGGACCGCAGGGTCCTGTATCACCCATTTCCCAGAAATTATCTTTATCTCCAAAACGAAGAATGTGATTGGGATTTATATCGGTAACCTGTTTCCACAATTCAAAAGCATCGTCGTCATCTTTATAAACAGTAGCCCAAAGTCTTTCTTTCGGAAGTCTCCATACCTCTGTTAGAAGTTCCCAAGCCCACATTATTGCTTCTTTTTTATAATAGTCACCAAACGACCAGTTACCAAGCATTTCAAAAAAAGTATGATGATATGTATCGTGACCAACTTCTTCAAGATCATTATGTTTTCCGCTAACGCGAATACACTTTTGTGTATTAGCTGCTCTTTTATAATCTCTTGTACCGGTGCCAAGAAACACATCTTTGAACTGATTCATACCCGCATTAGTGAAAAGTAATGTGGGATCATCAAACGGAACTACCGGCGAGGAAGGAACAATTCTGTGATCTTTATTCTTGAAAAACTCTAAAAATTGTTGTCTTATTTCTTGTGAAGTCATATTTACCTTTAAGGAAATTTTACTTGTAAAAATAACAAAATGACACCTAAGCTTAAACTTTTGATACATACTAAATCAAAGGAAGCAATATGATATCCAGTGGCAATAAAATTGAAGAATTAAGCTGAATTCAAACAAATGCGGATAACCTAATGGTCGAAACAAAAAATCAGATAAGCGACGGCGAACTAGTATTAAAAATTGCCGGCTATAACGCTCAGGCGTTTGAGCAGCTTTTTGGCAGATACGCTTCTTTTCTCTTTGGATTAATCAAGAAAATCATCGCGGATCCTAAACTTTCCGAGCGGGTTTTGTTAAATGTTTTTGCAATTTTCTGGAAAAGAATTGAGCTATATGATGCAAGCACAAACAATGTTTTCGCTTTCCTTACGATGCTTACAAGAAATCGTGCGATTGATGTTCTTAAAAGAATGGATGAGCACAAGCTTTCGCCCGTATATGATGATAACTATGAAATAGAAAAAATTTTTCCCAAACTTTCTCCAATAATAAAACCTATTACGCTTGAATTTGCGCTTGCTTTCAGTGAAAGAATTAAGTTTTATAAAAGTCAGTTAACAGAAGTACAGAATCTTGTATTGAATCAGGTGCTTTTTGAAGGATTAACTGATGAAGATATTTCTAAAAAGTTAAACATACCTGAAGCAACTGTTAAACAGAAAATTCAGACCACGCTCAGTACATTAATGCAGAATCTTACGGGAAAAAATCCTGAAGCCAACGGCAACAAAAAAGTAATTGACCTGATAAAACTTGAAGCAATTGGAAGGTTATCTGCAGACGAAAAAGAATTTCTTACAAATCAAAAAATTGATGACGCTGAATTTCCCTGGGCGCTGCTTGGTGAATATCAGAATCTTGTTGCATTACTTCATTCGGTTATTGTTCCTGAGAAACCGCAAAATGATCTATCAAACGAAATAAAAAATCTTTTCAGCAATGTTCTCATTGGAAAAACTGAACTTTATAATGTTGTAATACCAAATAAATTAAATATCCCGGTAATAAAAGAAACAATTTCAGATGAGTCTCTTATAAACAATTCACAGGAAGAATTCCCGATAAGATTTAAGGAGCCAAGCAAACAGGACCTTGAAATAATAGAAGAAGTTGCCCAAATGGTGCCGGAGCCGGTTAAAGCTATTGAGGAGAAAAAGAATGAAATTCCCGTTCAAAAAGAATCTGTGGTAATAGAAAACAAAGTGAAGCCGGCATCTTCCGTTGAAGCAAAGCCGGATGAAATATCTGTTGTAAAAACAAAAGAAGCTTCAGAAAGTAAAATAGAAAGTAAATCTTCTGCATCCGTTCAGAATAAGATTGTTCAATCGCCCAATACAGAAGCAACAAAACCGGCGATTAATGTCGAAACACAAAACATTGATCCGGTTGCAATCGACAAAAAAATAAATCAGATTCTTTCAAAGACAGAAGCAATAAAGGAAAAAAATAAACTCATTGAAGAAAAGAAAGTTGTAGATAGAAAACCGGATGAGTTAAAAGCTGTTCCGCCCAAAGATGAATCAAAGATTAATGATCAAAAAAGAATTCCTGGTGAAGTAAGACCTGAAGTAAAACCTGTTTCAAAAACTGCTATTAAGGATTTAAACAAAATTCTTGATAAAGCAGAGCAATCTGTTGTAAAAGACGATAAAACAAAAGCTGAATTAACAAAACCCGCAGAAGAAAAACATTATTCGAAAAAAGAAGTTCCTGCAGAATCGGGAACTGTAGTTACTCACACTGGCGATGTACATCAGGTAGAAAAATTAATAGAAGATTACAAACACAATTATGAAAAAGAAATAGGTGCACTTCAGAAAAAGTTAAGAAGGAACATAATAATTACTGTATCACTAATAGTTCTTTTACTCGGTGGTGCTGCAGCAATATTTTTAACTTTGCAGAAAGAACCGATAAAACTTGTTACGAAAGTTGAAAAACCGGTTATAAACCAATCGCCAATGCAAACGGCGCTAAACGAAACTGATGCAGATAACAAAGGTTTACAGGATTTAAATCAAAACCAACCCACACAACTAAACACACAGCAGACAGTAGCTCAGCAAGAAAAGAACCTGCAAAATTTAAGTCAGTCAAACAATCAGCAAAAAACCGAACTACAGAAAAAAGATGAACAGAAAATAGTTTATCCTCCATTACCTGAAACACCAAAAATTGTAGAAGAAGTTACAAACGGTAACACAAAAATTGATTCAGAGAGAACACCAAAACAAGACAATACGATTTTAAATAAAGTTGAAACGAATAAAGAGGAAGTAGTCCCTCCAAAAGAAGAAAAGCCACTGACAGAAGAACCGGCATTCTTTGTTGCAGTTGAAGAACCGCCACAACCGATAGGTGGATTAGCAAATATTCAAAGTAAAATTGTTTATCCGGAAATAGCTAAAAGATCAAGAGTAGAAGGTAAGGTGCTTGTGCAGGCAATTATAGATGAGAACGGAAATGTTGCGAAAGCAAAGGTTATTAAAGGAATTGGCTCTGGATGCGATGAAGTTGCTCTCAATGCTGTAAAAGGCACAAAGTTTACACCAGGCAAACAGCGCGGTAAAAATGTTCGTGTTCAGATAACAATCCCGATTGTTTTTAAATTATAAAATGGTTTGAGATTTTAATCCGTCATTTCCTCTAAATTAGTTGCTAACGGAGAGCTAACTACAAAGCAACTTCAGGACGATTGTATTTTACATCAAAGATTTCCAATTTATACCAGGTGAAATCTCCTTCTTCAAGTTTCCAGGTTGCTTTACCTTTAGCGGGAATCTTTATTCCGTCGTAAGTTTTATATTCATCAATAGTTATTATCCATTCCTTTAATTGTGAATCTACTTCACTTCCCATAAAACGCATAGCACTGAATTTTACGAACTCACCATTTTCATTAAAAGTAAATATAGCCGAACCGGTTGTTCCTTTGTAAGTCATTGTTGCTTTTGCTGTAAGTGAATCTATTTCTTCCCATTTGATATAAGAATTAATTGCTGCAGTTGGAAACCAGATTAATTCACCAAGATATCTTTGCAGTGTACCTTGATTTATTTTTTGATTATCGGATGAATTAACAACATTTATCAGAGACAAAACTTTTATTAGCATACTTCCTTTACCGTCAAAAAACTTATCTCTTCCCGTAAAAAATAAAAATGGCATCATATCAACTTTAACTTTCCAGATGAATGCAGGATTATCAATTGTAAAATATTGTACTGCTTCTGCATTATACCAATCCTTCTGATCGGGTTTCATTTTCATTTGACCTTTTTGTTTAAGCCGGACAGAGTAAATTATTTCTTTACCAACTGCGCCGGAGTTGTGAAGCCATTTTTGAATAATTAGTGGTAAATGTGTGATTTTATCTTCAGTCAGGATTTCTTTTCTATCAGCAACAGATGAGAACATATCAGAAATTTCTTTATCAATGCTTCTGTTAAATGACCAATCGGCAAAAGTTACGATTATAACAAGAAGAATTATAATATTCGGTATCGTTCCGTATTTTGCATCGGTCCATACTAAAATGATAAGAATTTGAGAAAGTACAACTCCGGCAAATGCAGTAGTCCACCACAAATTGTGATTGCTTATTAACTGAATCGCGGAAGCAAGGAAAAGTAACAGTGCAATTAACCAAAGTATTCCTACCGGCTTCGAAATATGTTGTGTTAGCTGATTGATTTCAGCAAATTGAAATGCTTTGAGAAAACCAAGCAGATGAATAAGTGAGTGAATGATGATGATAAATAAGAAAAGCCATTTCATAAACAATCCTGTAAAGTGCTTTAAAAAAATAAATAGTGTTTTTAAATAGTCTTTGCAGAAAAATTATCTCACGCAGAGGCGCAAAGTCGCAAATGCTCTACTTTACCATTTCTCTTATTCCATCTTCAGGTGAGATTGGCTTGTAATTAAATCTCGTATTAAACTTACTGCTATTGAAAAAGTAATCCTGCCTGAACTGATAACCAACATCGTTTAATTCTTTTAATATCGGAACAAAAATTCCTAAAGCACTTATCATCCAATCCGGCATCACCTGAATTTTCTTTTGTTTGTTCATTGCTTTCATCATCAGCTCAATCCACTGTCTGTTTGTAAGTTTCTGATCTGTTGTCGGTAGATGCCAAACCTGATTATAAGCATCGGTTGTGTTTCCAAGCAAAGCGACTGCTTTACCGATGTCTTTACTGTAAATAAAACTGTGTATTACATCCAACTTACCAAGCCACTGAGGATTTTTATCTTTAACAAGCTTCAGATAAACTGTTTGATAGAGCATACTGCCGATTACACCAGGTCCGTAAAAATCAGGTGCTCGAGCAATGATGGCTTCAACTCTATTTTTCTCAACAGCATCCATCAGCATCTTTGCTACTTCTGCGCGAACTTCTCCCTTTTCAGAAACGGGATTCATCGGGGTCTCTTCAGTCATATCAGAAAGATATCTGGGATCATACATATAAACATTATCAACAAAAACTATTTTGGTTTTATACTTACTACAGGTTTCAATCAAATTTTTCATAAACATTGGCCAGAGCTCACGCCACGCTTTTATGTTATAGGGAAATGCAATTGTAACATAAACTATTTCTGAACCTTTAACTGCTTCATCAAGCTGTTTTGGATCAGTTAAATCTGCTTTCATAAGTTGATCAGTATCATTCACCTTTTTCGGATTGCGGCTAACAATCCGAATTTCTTTAGTGTAATTTGATAACTCTCTTGTTATCTCAGTTCCTGCGCCGCCACCGGCACCAAGTATTGTTTGCATAATCATACCTCATTAATATTTTTTTTCAAAAAATAAATACTAATTTTAAAATTAGTCTGGTTTAAAATAAAAAAGGCGTCTGTAACGACGCCTTTTCAGAGCTTAATTAAAGAATATCTTTTTAATTACGCGATTTTGCTTCATTAACTACGATATTTCTACCTTTAAGTTCCGAATCATTAAGTGCTTCAATAGCACTTTTTGCATCGGCTGAGTTCTCCATCTCAACGAATCCGAATCCTCTTGATCTGCCGGTTTCGCGATCTTTAATCACTTTGGCAGAAACAACATTTCCGTGTTCTTCAAATGTTTCTCTTAATGTTTCGTCGTCAACTGACCATGGGAGAGAACCCACAAATAACTTAGTACTCACTAGAACCTCTATAAATAAATATTAAAAAATCCCGGACTATTTCCGGAGCACTTCAAACATAGGTATAATATATCTATAAACCTAATTTGATTGTGCGTAATATGTGTTGTGCGTAACAAGGAATTCTATTGTTTTTAATTCTCCTCTATTTCACAACAGAATATTATTTTTTCATATATAAAAAGATTTGTTTATGAGTTTTACTCCATCATATAAAAAGATTTCCTCAAAAGACTTTGACAAAAGAATTGAGATTGCTGATAACATATTAAAGAATTGTACAAGTTGCCCCCGCAATTGTTTGGTTGACAGAACAAAAGGAGAATTAGGAACCTGCCGGAGTGGTGATAAACCAATCGTATCTTCATACACTTTACATTTTGGTGAAGAACCTGTTCTTTCAGGAACAAACGGTGCCGGAAATATTTTTTTTGGTAATTGTAATTTACGCTGTGTTTACTGTCAGAATTTTGTTATTAGTCAGAATCCAAAGGTTGAAAAGCAGAATGAAATAACTTGTGAAAAACTTGCAGATATAATGCTTGAACTTCAAAACAGGGGAAGTCATAATATCGGCTTAGTTTCGCCCACCCACTTTGCAGTACCAATACTCAAATCCATAAAAATTGCTTCTGAAAAAGGTTTGAATCTTCCGATTATCTACAACACAAATGCTTATGATTCTGTTGATATGCTGAAACTTTATAGGGATGTAGTTGATATTTATCTTCCTGATTTCAAATATGGAAATAATGATAGCGGGAGAGTTTATTCAAAGGTGATTGATTACTTTGATAAAGCAAAACTGGCAATAAAGGAAATGTACAATCAGGTGGGAAGTGAACTTGTTTATGAAAATGGGGTTGTTGTAAGAGGTTTGATTATCCGGCATTTAATTCTGCCAAATGATTTATCGGAAACCGAAAAAGTTTTTAAGTTTATCAGTGAAGAACTTGATAAGAAGGTTCATATTTCCCTGATGGCTCAATATTATCCCACTAACAGAAGTAATAAACATATATTATTAAACAGAACGATACGCCCAAATGAATATATCAGAGCTGCTGAGTTACTGGATAAATATGAACTTGAAAACGGATGGATACAGGAACTGGAAAGTAATGAATTTTATCGTCCATCGTTTGAAATAAATCGGGAGGATCCTTTTAATAACAGAGAATTAAATCTTATATAAATTTATTCCGGAGATAAAATGAATATTGATGTCACAACACCTGCACTATTATTTCCAGCAATCTCTCTTTTACTGCTCGCATATACGAACAGATTTCTGACTATTGCAACACTTATTCGCTCACTGCACAAGAACTATAAAGAAAACCCCGATACAGCATTACTTGGTCAGATTGAAAACCTTCGAAAGAGAGTATATCTTATAAAACATATGCAGGGAATTGGCGTAGCAAGTTTATTCTTTTGTGTACTTTGCATGTTTTTATTATTTGCCGGACAGTTGGAAATCGGGAAATATGTATTCGGCTTAAGTATTGTTCTTTTGATGGTGTCATTGATTCTGTCACTCAGAGAGATTGCCATTTCGGTTGATGCACTGGAATTACATTTAAGTGACATTGAATCGGGAAAATAAAAAACCCGAGAGGACCATACCACCCGGGCTAAATGTTCGTTAAGCTAAGAAAATTTTAGAAGCGTCTTCTGTTCTGTCCGTAACCACTACCATTACGATTTCCGCCTCTTCCACCGCCTCTTCGGTTATTATCTCTCTTAGGGCGAGCTTCATTAACAGTAATCTTTTTGCCTTTTACTTCAACCATATTTAATTCGTTAATCGCTTTTTGAGCATCAGCTAAACCGGGCATTTCTACAAATCCAAAACCTTTGGACTGTCTTGAAAACATATCTCTGATGATTTTGACTTCTTTTACTTGTCCGAACTCAGAGAAAAGATTCATTAAATCTTCTTCCTGAACTTCATTTGACAGATTGCCAACGAAGATATTCATAATAAAAACTCCTGAAATTTTTATAAAAATGTTAAATAATTTTATGAGAGACTTTTAACTCTCACTTCCTGTAGATAAAAACTAGAATGAGTAATCGGAATGATTATCTTAATTTTTAAGCAGGCATTTGCAAGTTAGCAATAAATAATTTAGAAACAAACAGAATCATTTTAGTATTATACTTCAATCCGCCTCTACTATATTTTTTATTTCATCAGTATTTGTTCTCCGGGATATTTAACGCAGGAGAATCATTTTCTTTGATTCAGTAAATGAACCAACTTTTAATTGATAGATATATATTCCGCTCGCCAAATTAGACCTTGAATTACTTTCCCGATTGTTATCTGCCGATGAATAAAATTCAACTTCGTATCTTCCTGCTTCTTTGTATTCATCCAACAAAATTGCAATTTCATTTCCTAGCACATCATAAACTTTCAGAGTTTGCCAACTGCCGACTGGTGACTGCCAACTAATCTTCGTGGTTGGGTTGAATGGGTTCGGATAGTTCTGTTCTAGAACGAATTCATTCGGAGTTATGATTTCAACTTCTATCTCATTTGAATAATCGAAACTTCCGTCATAATCAATTTGCTTTAATCTGTAAAAATACCTGCCTGACGCCAAGGCAGGTTTTCCTGAAGATAGATTATTATCTATGAATGAGTAATACTGTATTTCTGTTGTTGTGCCATTACCTTTTATGAAACCAATTGTTTTCCATTCTTCATTGCTGACTGAAGACTGAGAACCGGAAACTTGTTTTCTTTCAACAGCAAAACCGAGATTATTAGTTTCGCTGGCTGTAGACCACAAAAGTTTAACACTTCCATTTAAAACACTGGCTTCAAAAGAATTGAACTCGACCTTTAATGGTAAGCTGAATGGTAAAAATTTAACAACTCCGTGCAGAGGATTATCTGCATTGTGGAATATATGATCTTCAATTGAAAGTGAATCATAAACTCCCCAATCATTATTCTGAGCATAGATAACATTCGTACAGTTATTATAAAGGTCATAAACATTTGTTCCCTGCACATTACTAAAAATTATATTCATACCATCATCAGTTGTATCAGCATTTTCAATATTACCAATATTTGGTTGGGGTCCGGGCTGAACTGTTGTGCCGTTCTGAATTGTTATTCCCCACCAGTTGCCATAGATAATATTTCTTTTTATTAAGGGCTGATTAAAGGAACTTCCGTTTACATTTATTCCACTACCTGAAACAAGTGTATTGGGATTGATATTGTTGTTGTAAATCAAATTATCACTTACAACCGCATTGATCAATCCATTTGATGTGCTGTATAAAGTTATCCCGAAACTGTTGTTAAAAATCTGATTTCCCTCAATAACAGCATTAGAGAAAGAGGTTGATCCACTTACCCATAAGCTTATTCCTCCGGTAGGAATGCTCTCTCCTCCTTCGATTATATTATTTCTTATTATTGGTGAATTGTTGCCCTGCAATCCAATGCTTATCTGATTCATTGCTGATGTTGCTCTTGTATTATTTTTTATCAGATGATTACCCTCGATTAAAGGGGAGGAACCAAGTGTCATTGTAATACCATATTCATAACTTCTTTCTATCACATTTTCTTTTACAATTGCGTTTGATGAACTTAGTTGCACACCTCTGCCGCATTTATAAAGATAGGAATTACTTAATACAGGGCTAGCATCAACACATCTGAATCCATAATCAGCATAAAATATTTTTACATATTTCATTTGGGATAAATCTGAGTTGGGATTTGCATTAAATCTGAAGCCAACAAAATAACCTGTTGAATCTTCCACTGAGGATGTAAAAATAATCGAATCTGTTATTGTCCCTATAGCTTTGAAAATTCCGTTCACTTCGATTCCGGAAGTTGGAGTAGTGAAAATAACATTTGAACCTGGCAAAATATTTAATTCGTCATTAGCTGCAACAATAACATTATTATTTATCTGATAATTAGGATATGTTCCCACAACAAAACCGGATGAGTAAATAACCAGACTGTCCAGATTCCAAACTACTCCTGTTCCCGGAGTTGTGTATTGAGCAAAAGTATTTACAGCAGCTATCAGTGTAAATAATAAAAAGCTTTTCATTTGTAATTTCCTTATTAATCTGATAAATAATGGAAGTTGCTTAATTAAAAAGTCAAAAGATTTTCTTACATAAGATAACGCTTTTGACAAATTTAATATAGACCTAACTCAATCAATTTTATTTTATTAATTTCACACAGTAAAAATTAAATTTTAAGTGGAGTTTGAATGAAAACACACATAAAAAATGTAATTAAAAGAACAGGCGCAATTGTACCTTTTAATCAGGAGCGGATAGCAAATGCAATTTATCGTGCTGCTGTTGCAGTTGGAGGAAGAGATAAAGAAAAAGCGAAGGAGCTTTCTGATAAAGTTGTTGTTGTGTTAAATGAAAAATTTCCGGAAGGAACCACTCCTCATATTGAAGATATTCAGGACATTGTTGAAAAAGTTTTGATTGAAAACGGACATGCAAAAGTTGCTAAAGAATATATCCTATACAGAGATGAAAGGAAAAGAGCAAGAGAAGCTGAGAACAGATATGCATCAAAGCTGAATGAAAATATTCCTTGGCAAAAGGTTTGGAGAAACCTTGATTGGGCTGTATCGCATAATCTTCACACCGTACCCCATCTGAACGAAAGAATTGCAAAAGGAGAATTTCCACAAATAGTTCACGAATCAGAATGTTTATACGAAGATGATGTAGAGTTAGCCGCTAATCTAATTATTGAAAGACTCGACTCACTAAGAATGGTAATGATTAGCGGACCTTCTTCATCGGGGAAAACAACAACAACAATTAAACTTGAACAAAAGCTTGTTAAAAAAGGATTTAAATTCAAAGCACTTAATGTTGATCATTACTTTTTTGATCTTGAACTTCATCCTAAAGATGAATTCGGTGACTATGATTTTGAAACACCTCAGGCATTGGACCTTGAACTTATAAATGAACACCTGTTAAAACTCAGCAGAGGTGAGGAAGTAATGATACCAAGGTACGATTTCAAAACAGGCACGAGAACTTTAAATGTAACTCCTATGAAACTCGAGAAAGATGAACTGCTTTTAATTGACAGTTTGCATGGTTTATTTCCTGCTTTTAGCAAAGACATTTCGCTTGATTTAAAATTTAAACTTTATCTGGAACCGCTTCTTCAGATGAAAGGAATGGATGGAAGATATGTTCGCTGGACAGATATAAGATTAATCAGAAGAATGCTGCGAGATTCGGTTTTCCGCGCTTACAATCCGCAACAAACGCTTGAGCACTGGCACTATGTGCGGTCCAGTGAGTTGAGGAATATTATTCCTTACAGCAATACAGCAGATTTTGTTATGAGCAGCGCAATGCCTTATGAGCTTCCGATCTATGCAAACAGAATGTTAAAACACTTTGAGGAATGGAGTGTAAAGTACAAAGATGATGTCCTCAAACAAGATGCTTTTGAAAGAGCCACAAGAGTTTATAATTTATTGAAGACTGTAACACCGGTTGCAGACGAATCATCAATTCCGGGTGATTCTGTTATTCGGGAGTTTATTGGTGGTAGCACTTTGCAATATCATTAATAAAATCAAATGTTAAAATCACTGGAAATAAAAGATTACGCACTTATTGATCACATTCAAATCGGATTTGAAAAAGGATTGAATATTATTACCGGCGAAACCGGCGCAGGAAAATCAATTCTTATTGATGCAATGAGTTTACTTCTCGGCGAGAGAGCTTCTTCCGAAGTAGTTAGAAAAGGTGCGCAAAAATCTGTAGTTGAAGGAATTTTTGAAACAGAGGATAACAAAAGATTAAGATCCTTTCTTGCTGATAACGAAATCGAATACCTTCCCGAACTCATAATCAGAAGAGAAATCTCACTTAAAGGATCTAACAGATGTTTTATTAATGATTCCCCCGTTCCGTTAAATCTTATCAAAGAAATTGGTGATCTCCTTGTTGATTTACATGGCCAGCACGAACATCAGTCTTTGCTGAAAACAGAAATGCATATTGATTTTGTTGACGACTATGCTTCCAGTGAAAAGATATTAAATGAATATCGCTCTCTTTTTCATCAGCTGAAAAGAAAAATAGCTGAGCTTAATGAACTGATGGATAAAGAAGCTTCGCTTAAAGAGAAGAAAGAAATTTATCAGTTTCAGATAAATGAAATTGATTCTGTTAATCCTTTGCCGAAGGAAGATGAACAATTAATCGAAGAACTGAATGTACTTGAAAATTCTGAAAAACTTCTTTTGCTAAGTGATGAAATTTATAACCTGTTATATGACTCGGATAATTCCGTTAATGATTTACTTGGAGAAATCAAACATAAACTTTCTCAACTTTCTTCAATCGACAAGTCAATGCTTGAAGCAGAAGGCGAATGCGAATCCGCACTTACCATTATCAAAGAACTTGCTTCAACCATTCGGGCGTATAAATCAAAAATTGATATTGATCCTAAGGAAGTTGAAGAGAAAAGAGAAAGACTTGCTGCAATAAATCTTCTCAAAAAAAAGTATGGTGGAACGCTTCAGAAAGTAATTGAATACAGAGAAAAAATCGGGAATGAATTTAGTCTTGCTGAAAATTTCAGTGAAGAAATTGTCTTGAAGGAAAGACAGTTAAATGAGCTCCGTAAGAAAACAGGCGAAGCAGCGCAAAAGTTAACTGAGGTGCGAAAAAAGAGTTCAAAGAAGATTGAGTCCGAAGTAAAAAAAGTTCTTTCGCAACTTGGAATAAACGAACCTCAATTTGAAGTAAGAATTAACTCTCATTTAGCACAGAATGAAGATGATTTTATTCTTGTTAATTCAGGAAAATATTCATATTCTGAAAAGGGAATAGATGAAATTGAATTTTACATTTCAACAAATCCAGGCGAAGATTTAAAACCTCTTGTTAAAGTTGCCTCGGGTGGAGAAGTTTCAAGAATTATGCTTTCATTAAAGACTATACTTGCCAAAAATGATAAACTTCCCCTTCTTATCTTTGATGAAATTGATACCGGTGTTAGCGGAAGAATTGCACAAAAAGTTGGGCGGGCATTAAAAGACCTTGCCTCATATCATCAGATAATTGCAATTACTCATTTGCCACAAATCGCAGCTATGGCTGATCATCACTTCGTGGTTGAAAAAATTCGGGAAGATAACAGAGTTGTCAGTCATATAAGGAAATTAGACGAGCAGGAGCATATTAGAGAAGTAGCAAAATTACTTAGCGGCGAAAAAGTTACCGATGCAAGCATCCAAAGTGCTGTTCAACTTATTAAATCTTCAACATAACACTTCACTTAATAAATTTTTTTTCGATAATTTATTGTTAATTGTGGTATCATTATTGAGTTTCTTTAATTGATTTTTAACAGGAGATCTAATAATGAAAAAATATTTTCTGATTTTTTTTATAGTAGTTTCAACACTCAGTATTTTTCCTCAGGGAGGAATTCGTGTTGACAATCTCCCAGATTGGGAAGCAGAAAAATATGTAAAACCTCTTTCCACATATTTTGGCACTTACTTCAACAGCGGAACTTATCACAGCGCCGATATTCCGGATTTATTCGGATTCAGTTTTAGCATTGTCGGAATGCTCACTATAATACCGGAAAGTGATAAAACTTTTCAGGCAGATCCTCGAGTTGAAGGTGCTGAAGGTATTGATGGAACTGCAACAATATTCGGAAAAAAGGGGGAGTATTTTTTAAGCAACAATGGATTCGTTATATATCCATCCGGATTAAGTGTTAAAAGTATCCCTCTTGGGATTTATCAGGTATCCGGAAGTTTGTTCGGAACAGAGCTTATGCTAAGATATTTTCCAACACTAAAATTCGAAGACTTAAAAGCCGGTTTATTCGGATTTGGATTAAAACACGAAGTAAGTAGATATTTCCCGCTGCTTCCTTTGGATATATCGGTTCAACTCTTATATAACAATCTTTCCCTGGAAAATAAATCAGAAGATCCAACTGACTATGTAAAATTTAATTCAAAGAATTTTGCATTTAATGTTCACGCCAGCAAATCTATTGGTGTTCTGATTGTTTACGGTGGTTTGCAATACGAGTCTTCTGTTCTTGATCTATCTTATTACTTCAAGGATCCTGATGGTATTTACCCTTCGCTTGCCGGGAAAATTTATGATCTTTCGGTTGATGGCAATAATAATTTCAGACTAACACTCGGAAGCGCTGTTAAACTTTCTTTCTTTGTGCTTAGTTTCGATGCGAACATAACCTCGCAAACAACATTCACTGGTGCAATGTCATTTGAATTTTAAGGAGATTAAAAATGAAAAAAATATATTACCTGATTTTTACTTTAAATTTTTTAATTTTTAACGGATGTGACCCGTTTGAGGACTACTTTATTAATCTGAAAATGGATCAACAGTTTCAGCTTATTGGAATCGGACCTAATATTGAACAACAAATTAATTTCTGTCTTTCAGATTATGATGATTACAACGACAATTTTGATAAGATTGAACAAATTAAATATCTGGACGCTGCTTATCTTACAATTGATGCTTCCCAAAATTTATCAGGAGACAACCTGATTCTTAAACTTTATCAGTCAGATGGCAGCACTTTGCTGTTTGAATACCGCCTTCCTTCATTTGTTGCTGCTGATTACACAAACAAACCTTTACACATACAACTTTCACAAACCGAAAAGGATAACCTTAACAGATACTTGTCAAAATTTAAACAAAATAATTGTTTCACTGCAGTGCTGTCTGTGGAAAATGTTCAGTCCGATAATCCCTTAACTTTGTTCTTCCTTAATGCAAAAATTGAATTCGTTGCTGAATTAAAACTTAAACCATAAAATTATTCAGTGATTTTCTGGTCTGATAATATTTAAAGAACGCAAAGTACTTTATTTTTATTCTTTTTACATTTGACAGTCAGATATAAAAATGTAAACAAGAATAAATTTTGAAACCAACTGCTTTATATATTCATATACCTTTCTGCGATCACAAATGTATTTATTGTGATTTCTATTCTATCATTACGGTTGATAACATTCAAAATTTTTTATCATCAATAAAATCCGAAATAATTTTTTATTCAAAGCAATACTCATCTGAAAGAGAAATAATTTCTGTTTTCTTTGGCGGCGGAACTCCTTCTCTAATGACGCCCGAATATATTTCCGAAATAATTGAGTCAATCAAAGATAATTATTTACTTAGAACAGATGCAGAAATTACTCTTGAAACAAATCCGGGCACTGTTAACAAAAAAAAATTATCCCTTTTCAGAAAATCAGGTATCAACAGATTGAGCATAGGTATTCAATCATTTAACGAAGATGAATTAAAGTTTTTAACACGGATCCACGATAGGCAAACTGCAATTGATACTGTATATAACGCTGCAGAAGCCGGATTTGAGAATATTAATATAGACCTGATATTTAATCTGCCCGAACAATCAAAAGAAAAATGGAAACAAAATCTTGAACAAGCTGCTAAACTTCCGGTTAAACACATCTCCGCTTATAGTCTTATTTTAGAAAGAGGTACAATTCTGAATAAAATGGTTCTTGATGGAAAAGTTAAAATACAAAACGAAGATTATGATGCTGAACTTTATGAACTTACAATTGAATTTCTTTCCGGAAATGGTTTTATTCAATATGAAGTTTCAAATTTTGCCAAAGCCGGCTATGAATGTATTCACAACAAAGCTTATTGGGAATATAAAGATTATATCGGATTCGGTCCTTCTGCACATTCTTTTATAAATGGCAGGCGTTGGTGGAATTATTCAAGTTTAAAAAGATATATTTCTGAAGTCAGCCAAAATCAACATGCAATAATGAATTATGAATTTCTGAACAAAGAGCAAATGAGAGAAGAATATATAATGCTTGCGCTAAGAAGTAAAGGATTAAATCTGAATGAATACAAAAATATTTTCGGCTCAGATTGGCTTGATAAACACATGGAAGATTTTAAACTACTTGAACAAAGGAAACTTATTGAAGTGAACAACCAGCTGATAAGACTCACTTCAAGCGGATATGCAATCTGTGATGAAATTCTTTCAAAAATAATTTAAAGCTTATGTTAAAAATTAAACTTCACTGGCAAATACTTATTGCCTTTATACTTGCCGTTTTAATTGGATTATTTGTTCCGCAATTCGCTGAATATGTCAGATGGTCAGGCGATTTATTCCTCCGTGCTCTTAAAATGATAATTGTTCCTCTTGTTTTTACATCAGTCGTCTCCGGCGTAACAAATCTTGGCACTACTAAAAATCTGGGACGACTTGGCTTGAAAACTATTTTCTACTACATCTCAACAAGTATGTTAGCAATCCTAACAGGTCTTATTTTGGTGGACATAATTAAGCCCGGCATTGGTGCCGATTTAGGATTTAAAATGGATGTTCCCGAGCTATCAAAATCAACGGGAAGCATTGGTGATATTTTTCTTCGGATGATTCCATCAAATATTTTTGAAGCGCTTGCTTCTGCTGATATGCTTGCATTGATTTTTTTTGCAATTCTCTTTGGAATTTTTATTACTCGAGTTGATGATAAGTCCCAACAGTTTATGACCGATTTCTTCGGTTCTGCTTTTGAGGTAATGATGAAGCTTACTTCGTTTATTATTCTTTTTGCACCAATCGGAATATTTGGAATAGTTGCTGGAATAGTTGCTGATCAGGCAGCGGACAAAACAAAACTCGTTTCTATGGTTCAGCATTTGGGTGTTTATATGCTAACAGTTCTGGTTGGACTGACAATACATATGTTTATAACATTGCCGCTTCTGTTAAAACTAATTGGGAAAGTAAATCCTTACTTACATTTCAGGGCTATGTCTCTTCCTTTAATAACTGCTTTTTCAACATCTTCTTCATCGGCAACTCTTCCTTTTACAATTCAGGCAATTGAGAAAGAAGCCGGCGTTTCGAATAAGATTTCGAGCTTTGTTCTGCCACTTGGTGCAACGATAAATATGGATGGAACTGCATTATATGAATGTGTTGCTGCTATGTTTATCGCTCAGGCATATGGAATTGAACTTGGATTTATTCAACAAATTATTGTTGTGGTAACTGCTTTACTTGCATCAATTGGAGCAGCCGGAATTCCGATGGCGGGATTAGTTATGATGTCGGTTGTTTTAACTGCTGTTGGTCTTCCACTGGAAGGAGTTGGACTGATATTAGCCGTTGACCGAATACTTGATATGTGCAGAACAGCAGTTAATGTTTTCAGCGATACTTGTGGTACGGTAATAATTGCTAAAACAGAGGGTGAAAGTTTAAAAGTATAGAATCGTCTTTGTACAAAGGATTTAATTATAATACTGAAGCTTCTGGAAACAGTTGAGAAATTGATTAATCATTGTCATTCTGAGTGCAGTGCAATCGAAGAATGACAATATATTTCGGAACAGTCAGGAGACTGTTCCCTACATTTTTATTTTCTTAAATATACTTCTGTGACTAAAGAAAATCTCTTTAAAAATAAAAATGCCATCCCTCTTAAAGAGATGGCATTGCCTTTTGCTTTGAATAAATTTATGCTATGGTAACTTCTTTAGTTAAATATACATCCTGTATTAGATTAAGTAGTTTTACTCCGTCTTCCATTGGTCTCTGGAAAGCTTTTCTTCCTGAGATCAATCCCATACCGCCTGCCCGTTTATTTATAACTGCGGTTCTTGCAGCTTCGGCAAAATCATTTTCACCACTTGCACCGCCGCTGTTAATAAGTCCTGCGCGACCCATGTAATTATTTATAACCTGATATCTTGTCAAATCAATCGGATGGTCTGAAGTTAAATCGGAGTAAACTTTTTTATGAGTCTTTCCGAAATTAAGAGCAGTATAACCACCATTATTTTCAGGAAGTTTCTGCTTGATTATATCAGCTTCGATTGTAACGCCAAGATGATTTGCCTGTCCGGTTAAATCAGCAGAAACATGATAATCTTTTTCCTTTGTTTTGAAAGCAGAATTCCTCAGATAGCACCATAGAATAGTAGCCATTCCGAGTTCGTGTGCATAAGCGAATGCATCGCTTACTTCCTGAATTTGTCTTGTGCTTTCCTCCGAACCGAAATAAATAGTTGCACCAACTGCAGCAGCTCCCATATCGTATGCTTGTCTTACTCCGGCAAACATAATCTGATCATATTTGTTTGGATAAGTAAGAAGTTCATTGTGATTGATTTTAACAATGAAAGGAATTTTGTGAGCATATTTTCTTGCAGTCATTCCGAGTACGCCAAGAGTGGAAGCAACAGCATTGCAGCCACCTTCGATTGCAAGTTTAACTATATTTTCCGGATCGAAGTAATCGGGATTAGGTGCAAACGAAGCCCCTGCGCTGTGTTCAATTCCCTGATCAACAGGAAGAATTGAGAGATAACCTGTGCCGGCTAATCTTCCGGTATTAAAAATCCATTGGAGGTTTCTTAAAACATTAATGTTTCTATCTGACGGTGCGAAAATTCTGTCAACAAAATCAGGTCCCGGCAGATGAAGTTTTTCTTTTGGAAATTTTGCATTGTAATTGAGAAGAGAATCCGCTTCGTTTCCAAGAAGTTCTCTTATTTTGTCTATCATATTTGCTCCTGAGATTTATTTTATATTTTCTGATTTCTACGCCGTAAAAATACTAACGACTGCCTGCTATTACAATTAACTGAATATTATGGATTTTTATTTGTGATATGCTTAAAAATTTTCTCTGCATGGTCTCTTGAGTTTTCTATAAACCATTTATTCGTTTCCATTCCTCCGCAAACAACTCCGGCAAGATAAATTCCCTTGATATTAGTTTCGAATGTATCCGGATTCAATTCTGGAACTTTACTTTCATCATCTGTAAAACTGATACCTGCGCTTTTAAGAAAATCATAATCCGGATGATAACCGGTCATTGCAAACACAAAATCATTATCAATGCTTTTTATTCCATCGGGTGAAACAAATATCACTTTGTCTTCTGTAATTTCTTTTACTGTTGAATTGAAATAAGCTTTAATTGTTCCCTCCTTAATTCTGTTTTCGATATCGGGTTTTACCCAATACTTAACACTGTCTTTAAGTTTATCTTCTCGAATAATCATAGTTACATTAGCGCCTCTACGGTAAGTTTCAAGAGCAACATCAACAGCTGAATTGCCCGCGCCAATTACAGCAACTTTTTTGTATGCATAAGGATGTGCTTCTTTAAAGTAATGAAATACTTTTGGTAGTTCTTCGCCGGGCACATTAAGCAAATTGGGATAATCAAAAAATCCTGTAGAGATAATAACATTTTCACATTGATACTCTGATTTACTCGTTCTGATAAGAAAACCACCGTTGGTTTTGTTTATCGAAATAACCTTTTCATAAGTATTAATTCTTAATTTCCATACATCAACAACCTTTCGGTAATATTCCAGAGCTTCTCTTCTGGTTGGTTTATCGCCGTGTGATACAAAGGGTAAT